>CAFAAT010000096.1_pt1 | contig 3848 bp, 5 predicted proteins | sample 7267671 | NCBI WGS metagenome assembly CAFAAT01 (sample SAMEA6813994, study PRJEB35770) | freshwater metagenome | biome: Freshwater; feature: Freshwater reservoir; material: water | place: Czech Republic | collected 2017-08-18 | depth 30m m | reverse complement strand
TGTTCGGAAAACTGCTTCAGCTAAAGATTTTGGATCCATTGGTTGTGCGAAATCCATCGGTGACTTTCCATGCCCTGGCAGATCAACTGTAATTACTAGGCTGGTTTTTCTAAGTGCTGGCATTATTGGTTTCCACGCTGTTGCTGCTGAACCCATCCCGTGAATCAATAAAATAGGTTCGCCACTTCCGAATTGCTCAGTGACAAGTTTCATTAGCCACCAACAACCATAGGCTTAGCATTTGTACATTTGATTAATTCGCTAAATGAAGTCGGGTAAACCGCATGTGGGTGACCTGCCGCTGCCCAAACCACTTCGTAATCGTTTAGCGCTTCATCAATAAGCGTTATTTCCGGTTTTGATGCCCAACCCAGTGGGCTCACACCGCCGATTGCAAACCCGCTCCATTTTCTTACAAAATCTGCATCGGCTCTTATTAATTTTTCAATTCCTAAGTTTTTTGCAACTAGCGCAGTATCTACCCGATGTCTGCCAGAGGTAATTACTAATAGCGCTTTAGGTTCCAGATCATCAGGTATTCCAAAAACAATTGATGAGGCAATTTGGCCAACCTCGATACCAAGTCCGGCAGCTGCTTCTAGCGCGGTACGAGCACTATCCGAAAGTGCAGTGACTTCGCCGGTTATGCCATGAGATTTTAATTCAGCACGAACTCTGGCAACTGCAGCGTGTTGGAGAATTGATTCGCTCATTTTCAAAGGTTACATGTTGCCGTTGAATTACTTAAGTTCTGCGATTAGTCCTTCAATTCGAGTTTTAATCTCATCGCGAATCGGGCGAATAGATGCAACCCCTTGACCAGCAGGATCTTCTAGTTCCCAATCCAAATATCGTTTACCGGGGAAGTATGGACATGCATCGCCACAACCCATTGTGATTACCACATCTGATTCTTGAACTGCTGAGGTAGTTAGGACTTTAGGCACTTCGTGGCTGATATCAATTCCCAATTCGAGCATTGCTTCTACAACTGAAGGGTTAATGGAATCGGCTGGTGCGGAACCAGCCGATCTCACTTCAACGCTATCGCCAGCTAAGTGGGTTAGGAACGCTGCGGCCATTTGTGAACGACCAGCATTATGCACGCAGACAAATAACACACTTGGCTTTTTCATAGATTTATTTCTTGGAGTTTGAAATTACGTTAAATAGTAGGACGCCAGCGCCAGCGCCAATTATTTGGGCAGCGATGAATGCAAGAATTGAATTAGCTGAAATTCCGGCAGGTGAAGTCGTGAAAACTCGACCGATAGTGACAGCAGGATTGGCAAATGTTGAAGAAGCAGTAAAGAAGTAAGCCGCGAAAATCCAAAGCGGTACTAACTTGGCAACTGTTTTTGCGCTATCGCCAAATGCCATGACTACCCAAACTAGTCCAGCAGTTGCGATGATTTCGCTTAGGAATAACCTAGAACCAAGGCGATCAACTGTAGATGTGGCGAGGTTTGGATCTGAGAACATTGCGTTAGCAAGGAATGCGCCAAGTATCGCGCCTAGGATTTGAGTTGCGATGTAATTAAGGGCATCGAGCGGTTTGATTTCTTTTCTGATTAAGAAGGCAATAGTTACAGCGGGGTTGAAGTGCGAACCGCTTGCTTCTGCGCCTAAGCGGATTATCACTGAGAGCATTGCTGCAGCAGCAGCGCCATTTACAAATAGCTGCATTAATGGTGAATCAGGTGCAAGGTTTTTCGCCATGAACCCGGTACCTATGATGGTTGCGGCTAATAGTGCGGTTCCAACAAATTCCGATGCGAACTTCTGTGGTTTCATTTATTCTCCAATTCGAGTGGCCTATTACTTGAAGGGTAGCAATCGATCTGTTGGAATCCCTTGATTTGAACTTGAACTTTGGGTTAATAAAAAACCCCTCACTATGAAAATGAGGGGTTTTTTGAAACTAGATTTATAGCGAGAAGAAAGCTCCAGTTATAGAAGCGCCGATATCGGCACCTGATCCAACTAGAACGAAGATAATTAGCGCTGCGCCTGCTAGTGAGAGATTTTTAAAGAATGAAGCAGTCTCGCCTTGTTTAGCAGTTGCATCATCGATAGTCCAGAAGTTATGCATCGTGAATGCGCTAACGAGGCAGAAGATTGCGATTAGAAGCGCACCAAGATCTGCGTAGATACCGAGAGCAACATAAAGCCCACCGACAAGGATCATTAGTCCACTTAATGGAACCGCAATCTTTGCTGCAGGCAATTTCTTATATTGTGCGTAACCAACCATGGCACTGCTCTTTGTGAAGTGCATGAGGCCTGAGTTAACGAAGATAAGCGCAAATAGAATGCGGCCAATAACGAGAACGATATCCATTGATTTCCTTTACGAAGTAGGGGAGTCCGGGTGAGCTCCGAGTACTTTCGTAGGATGGCAGGATTTGGTTGAATTTTCAACTAATTTCAATCCGTGTCGCGTCTAGTTCTTAAATTGCTTGCCTCTGTCAGAGGCGCTCGCTAGAGTTCGAACAAATGTTCGAAAAAGCCCTCAACCCAGAAATCGGCCCAGAAATCGTTCTATACGACGGGGAGCCGATCGAATTCACCTATCGCGGCCGCAGGTTTCGAATCCATGCCGTGCTCTCTAGCTGGCGCGAAGCCGGCGGCTGGTGGAATCGCGCTAGCGATGGGAATTACCGACCAGATGATGGTTCGCGTGCTCTCTGGCGAGTAGAAGCGGCTCCGATTGGTGCGCTCGCTACTTTTGAAATCGAACGCGATGAAGTCAGTGAAAAAACTGGCGAAGTACGTTGGCGAATTCGCCCAAGTTCTCGCGCTACTCGCAACTAGGTATTTATGTTTACCCATCTTCACATGGCTAGCGGCTATTCATTTAAATATGGCACCCACTTACCAGATGCAATTGTAGAACGAGCTGCGGAATTTGAAATGAAATCGTTAGCACTTACTGATCGCGATGGACTAGCTGGCGCAATCAGATTTGTAGAGAGTTGCCAGAAGTACAATGTTAGCCCAATTCTGGGTGTTGATTTAAAATATAAAATTAACGGTACAAAATCTCGGATTACTTTAATCGCTAAATCTGGCGGCGGTTGGAGATCTTTAGTTCGCTTAGTAACTGCAATTAATACTTTTGATCCAGAGAATCCGATACTAACTCTAGATTTGTTACAGAAGTTTTCAAATTATACTAAAGATTTATTAGCTCTACACGGAAGTGAATCTGCAATTTCACAAGCTTTAGTTAAGCGCGATTATAAAAAAGCTATGGCGATTTTTAATAGCGGAGACGAACTTTTTGCAGATCAAGCGATTGAATGCGTTTCACATTTAGCTGCTGGTGATGGCCCTTACTCCACAACGCACGCTGGGCGGATGTTGGGATTTGCTAGAGATAATGACTTACCAGCAGTGATAAGCAATGCAGCTCGAATGTTAGATCGAAGTGATGGCCCAGTTGCGGATATTTTAGATTGCTCACGGAATTTAGCGCCGCTTCATGAAAGTAATGTAGAGCGAAGAAATAGCGAAGGTTTTTTCAAGAACAGCAAAGAGATGGTTGCGATTGCAGATTTAATTTCGAGAGCTGCTGGAGAGCGTAATTCTCGCCATTTACTAAAGGAAACCGCGGCTTGGGCAGAGCGCGCAATACTTTCACCGGTTAGTGATCTTGGTTTAGGTGCGATTCATTTACCAGAACACCATGTTGTTGGCGCAAAAGATGAATTAGATATGGCGCGATTATTTCGAGAGCGCTGTTTTTCTGGTTTGAATTGGCGATATGGCGCATCTACATTATTAAAAAAAGCGGAGGCGCGGCTTGAAGATGAGTTAACTACAGTTCGCACCCTTGGCTACGAATC
>CAFAAT010000092.1_pt1 | contig 4005 bp, 3 predicted proteins | sample 7267671 | NCBI WGS metagenome assembly CAFAAT01 (sample SAMEA6813994, study PRJEB35770) | freshwater metagenome | biome: Freshwater; feature: Freshwater reservoir; material: water | place: Czech Republic | collected 2017-08-18 | depth 30m m | reverse complement strand
TCGGCAACAAGTGAGTTCTTGGAGAAAGATTTAGCCGAAAATGTGATGATTGTTGATTTGATACGTAATGATTTGAGTGTAATTTGCGAGACGGGAAGCGTAGAAGTTCCGCGGCTTTTAGGAATTGAAAAACATCCCGGTCTTTATCATTTAGTTTCCGACGTTAGCGGAGTTTTGCGTAACGAAATAGTCTGGCATGAAATATTTGATGCAATTATGGCGCCAGGTTCGGTTAGCGGAGCACCGAAAAGTTCAGCGCTAGAAATGATCGCAAGATTAGAGGAAGTAAGCAGAGGTCCATATTGCGGGGCAATTGGTTGGGTTTGTGACGGTGAAGCAGAACTTTCAGTTGCAATCCGAACCTTTTGGAGTGAGCGCGATGGGTTATTGCGCTTTGGAACTGGTGCGGGGATTACTTGGGGAAGTAACGCCGCTTCGGAGTGGGAAGAGACTGAGCTAAAAGCCAGTCGCTTGATTTCTATCGCCTCCGGAAAATTAACTAACGTACGGGCAAAAGCATGAAAATCTTGCATAACGGAGCGTTGGTCACAAACTTGGCTCTGCCTGCTTTTGGTGAATTGAAAAGCAATGGATGGTTACTTGGTGACGGCATCTTTGAATCTTTGAAAACTATTAATGGTCAATGTTGGGCGCAAACGCGCCACTTGGATCGGGCTTATAAGAGTGGCGCAATTATAAATTTAGGTTTACCAGATCGAGACCAGGTAGAACGAGGTATTAGGACAATATTGGAAGCGAGTAAAAAAATTACTGTCGGAAGATTGCGCATAACTTTTTTAAGCAGTGGCGATTGGATTATTACGCATAAAGAGCTAGTTCCATTTAAGAATCGCCTTACTCTTGTCGACTATCCATTTCCCAAGAACGAGAAATCCATTTTGGCCGGGATTAAAACCATTTCGTATGGTGAAAATGCGCATGCGCTACGTTTCGCAGAAGCGTCCGGGTTTGACGATGTAGTAATTAGCAATTTAGCTGGATTGGTATCAGAATCTGCTGTTTCAAATATAGTTTGGGAGAGTTCTGGAAAATTCTACACGCCGCCGCTATCAACAGGCTGCCTGCCCGGGGTCACTCGGAGTTTATTGTTGCAATATTTTGGTGTTATTGAACGTGACACCACCCCATCGCAATTGCAAGAATCAGAAGCAATCTACTTAGTATCGAGTACCAGAGAAATTCAGCAGGTTAATAGATACAACGCGACCGAGTATTCGTTAAGTTCAAGTGGCGTCGAACTAATTGGAAAATTTGCAGAGTGGGTTAGGGGTAATCTAGAGCCATGAACCTGCGCAAATGGATGAAGAAATCTAAGGCGGGCCATCTGCTATGGCGAGTTTTTATCGGAGTTCTCGGAGGTGGCATCACAATCCTTGGTGCTATTGCGCTAATTGGTCCTGGTCCTGGAGTTCTGATTTTTCTAGCTGGGTTGGGAATTTTGGCGACGGAGTTCGCATGGGCAGGTCAAGCGTTGTTGAAAACTAAAAGAATCGCTAAATCAGCCGCAGATAAGAGCGGGCTACCGCTTTGGGCTAAATATCTTCTGGTTGCTGCTGGTCTAATTCTTTCAATCATCGCAGTGTTGATCTATTACGCAAAGTAATTACTTCCAACGACTTTGCAAATAACTTTGGTAACCTCGCTCCATGCCTAATGCTGAAATGATTGAAATTAGCGTAGATGGCGTTTCTTTAAAAGTTGCCAGCGATGTAAAAGTCACTCAAATTTTTGCCGGCCAAAGCGTAGATATGACTGGGGTTGGGCCCTCTGCAATTGTAGTTTGCAAGATTAATGGGGTGTTGCGGGATTTATGGAGTGATGTAGCAGCCGGTGATGTTGTTGAAGGTATTTCAATCGCTTCGCCTGAAGGGTTGATGGTCTTAAGACATTCAACAGCACATGTGCTTGCGCAAGCTGTCCAAAATATATTCTCACAAACTCGGTTAGGAATTGGGCCGCCGATCAGCGATGGATTTTATTATGATTTTGATCCAGAACGGCCGTTTACTCCGACAGATTTAGAAGTTCTGGAAAAAGCAATGAAGAAGATTATTAAAGATGGCCAACGATTTAGACGCAGAGCAGTAACTGATACTGAAGCTTTGCAAGAATTAGTAAATGAACCTTATAAATGTGAATTAGTAAAGTTGAAATCAACCGCAATCGATGATGGTGCCGATGTTGAAGTAGGTGCTGGTGAATTAACTATTTATGACAATCTTGGCCGAGATGGTCAACCATTGTGGAGCGATTTATGTCGAGGCCCACATCTGCCGTCAACAAAATATGTTACTGCATTCAAATTGATGCGGAGTGCCGGAGCATATTGGCGCGGTTCTGAAAAGAATCCAATGCTCCAAAGAATTTATGGAACTGCATGGCCTTCACAAGAAGCGCTTGATTCATATCTGTTGATGTTGGTGGAAGCTGAAAAACGAGATCATCGAAAACTCGGCGCAGAATTGGATTTATTTTCTTTTCCGGAAGAAATTGGTTCTGGACTTGCAGTATTTCACCCCAAAGGCGGAATCATTCGTAGGGCGATGGAAGATTATTCACGGCTTCGCCATGAAGTTGAAGGTTACGAATTTGTTTATTCACCGCATCTTACTAAAGCTGCGTTATTTGAGCGCTCCGGACATTTGCAATGGTATGCAGATGGCATGTACCCACCGATGATTATGGATGAAGAGTTACATGCTGACGGAACTATTAAAAAACAAGGCCAGCAGTACTACATGAAACCAATGAATTGCCCGTTTCATAACTTAATCTATGCATCTCGCGGCCGTTCTTATCGGGAATTGCCACTAAGACTTTTTGAATTCGGGACCGTTTATAGATATGAAAAATCTGGCGTAATTCATGGAATTACCAGAGCTCGCGGTTTCACTCAAGATGATGCTCATATCTACTGCACGGCTGAACAGATGGCTGGCGAATTGGATAGCCTCTTAACTTTTGTACTGAATTTGCTACGAGACTATGGCTTAACCGATTTTTACTTGGAGTTATCTACCAAGAATGAAGTCAAATTTGTCGGGGAAGATAAAGATTGGGAAGAAGCAACCATCGCGCTTAGACAAGCAGCAGAGAAGCAGAATTTAGAGCTTGTTCTAGATAAAGGCGGCGCAGCTTTTTACGGTCCAAAAATTTCAGTGCAAGCTAAAGATGCAATAGGTCGCACTTGGCAGATGTCTACTATCCAAGTTGATTTTCAATTACCCCAACGATTTGAACTCGAATACACCGCATCGGATGGAAGCAAGCAACGTCCGGTAATGATTCACCGAGCCCTATTCGGCTCCATAGAACGATTCTTTGGAGTTTTAACTGAACATTATGCAGGTGCGTTCCCTCCCTGGTTGGCACCAGTGCAAGTACGTGCGATACCAGTAGCAGACATTTACATTCCATATCTGGAGAAAATTGTAAAAGAGATGCGGAACGCTGGCATTCGAGCCGAGATTGATAGTTCGGATGACCGAATGCAGAAAAAGATAAGAAATGCACAGAACGAAAAGATTCCATTTATGATTATTGCTGGCGAAGATGATGTGAATGCAAACGCAGTTTCGTTTAGATATCGCAGTGGTGAACAGAAAAATGGGATTGCGATAGCTGATGCAATTGCGGAGATTACAAAGTCCATAGTGGAAAGAATTCAAGTTTGATCGAGCATCATGTCTGAAACAGAGATGCATGGTGGAGTGGGAATGCCAGATCGTTGGCAGCGGATATGGGCGCCGCATCGAATGGCTTATTTGACCGGCGAAAATCGACCACTAGATGGAAACGATGTAGCTTGCCCATTCTGCGAAATACCAAAATTGAGTGATGAGGCTGCTCTTATAGTTGCACGCGGAGATGAAGTTTACGCTGTAATGAATTTGTATCCATATAACGCTGGACACTTATTAATTTGCGCGAATCGACATGTGGCGGATTTGACCGATCTCACGGTTACGGAGCGAAATGAAATAG
>CAFAAT010000087.1_pt1 | contig 4377 bp, 2 predicted proteins | sample 7267671 | NCBI WGS metagenome assembly CAFAAT01 (sample SAMEA6813994, study PRJEB35770) | freshwater metagenome | biome: Freshwater; feature: Freshwater reservoir; material: water | place: Czech Republic | collected 2017-08-18 | depth 30m m | reverse complement strand
TAAGAAAGTTGGAATTGCTGCTGGACTCAAAGTAGAAATTTTCACTGATGCTCAACTAAAGGCCCAAGGATTTGGTGGCATCGTCGGTGTTGGGCAAGGTTCGGCAAACCCACCTAGATTGTTACATCTTTCGTATCAACCAAAGAACGCTGGTAAGAAAAAGATTAAGCGTTACGCATTTGTTGGGAAAGGAATAACTTTCGACACTGGCGGCTTAGCTTTAAAACCAGCCCTTGGTATGGAAGCAATGAAATCCGATATGAGCGGTGCTGCCGCTGTAGTAGCTGCAGCAGTAGCAATTGCACAATTGAAATTACCAATTGCAATCGATGCTTGGGCGCCGTTGGCTGAGAATATGCCGAGTGATACTGCAACTCGCCCAAGTGACATAATCACAATTTACGGTGGCAAAACTGTTGAAGTATTAAATCCGGATGCAGAAGGACGACTTGTATTGGCAGATGCGCTTATGAAGGCTGCCGAAGTTGGTGCAAAAGCTGGCGGTCTTGATGGGATTATTGATGTAGCAACTTTAACTGGAGCTCAAGTAGTTGCACTTGGTACTCGCACCAGCGCTGCTATGACAAATAACGAAAAACTTTGCGAAGATTTCTTAGTTGCTGCAGAAAAGTGCGGTGAATTATTCTGGCCAATGCCACTACCGGAAGAATTGCGTGCATCACTTGATTCACCAGTTGCAGACATTGCAAATATTGGAGATCGAATGGGTGGCATGTTAGTTGCTGGACTTTTCTTAAAAGAATTCGTATCGCCAGATCTGCCTTGGCTCCACCTTGATATTGCCGGACCGGCATATAACGAGGCCAAACCTCATGGATACACTCCAGTAGGCGGTACTGGTGTGTCGCTTCGCTCACTTGTCACCTTTGCTGAGAATAAATCTGAGTTATAAATCTGACTCTAAAACTGGCAAGATAGGACTCAATTCAATTAGCGAGAAGGGGCTCTACAAGTGGCTGAGTTTGATTTAGTAATTCTTGGAGGAGGCAGCGGCGGTTACGCAGCAGCTTTACGAGGTTCACAACTTGGTTTAACGGTAGCCCTTATCGAAGAAGGCAAACTTGGTGGAACTTGTTTACACCGTGGCTGCATCCCAACTAAAGCCTTATTGCATGCCGGTGAAGTCGCAGAAAGCGCGAAGCACGCCGCGGAGTACGGCGTAAAGGCTGAATTTATTGCCATGGATATGTTGGCTGTTAATGCATATAAAGATGGTGTTGTGGCCCGGCTCCATAAAGGTTTGCAAGGGCTAGTGAAATCTAGAAATGTCACTTTCGTTGAAGGTCATGGAAAATTGGTAGCGAAAAACACTGTCGATGTTAACGGTACGAAATATTCTGGGAAAAATGTAATTCTCGCAACTGGCTCTTACCCAAAGTCGCTGCCCGGTTTAGATATTGACGGCACCACAATTATTACAAGTGAGCAAGCGATAAATTTAGATCGAGTGCCTAAAAGTGTGATTGTTCTCGGTGGCGGTGTAATCGGATGTGAATTCGCATCAGTATGGCGTTCATTTGGTGCAGAGGTAACAATCATTGAAGGATTGCCTCACCTAATTGCTCTTGAGGATGAATCTTCCAGCAAACTATTAGAGCGCGCATTTCGCAAGCGCGGCATAAATTTTGAACTCGGCATTAAGTTCAAGAGCGCAGCAAAGAGTAAAGATGGTGTGGAGATAACTCTTGAAGATGGCAAAACTTTCGCTGCCGAAATTTTATTAGTGGCTGTAGGTCGCGGTCCAGTATCTGCAAACATTGGTTATGAAGAACAAGGAATCAAAATGGATCGCGGTTACGTATTAGTCGATGATAAATGCCGCACAAACGTTCCAGGAATTTGGGCTGTTGGTGATTTGATCCCAACGTTGCAACTTGCGCATGTTGGCTTTGCAGAAGGAATATTGGTAGCCGAAGAAATATCAGGCTTAAAACCTCGACCAATTAATTACAACGGAGTTCCGCGAGTAACTTATTCAGAACCTGAAGTTGCATCTGTTGGTTTAACTACAGCGCAAGCTAAAGCGGCCGGTCATGATGTTGTTGAATTGAATTATGATCTTGCCGGAAATGGAAAAGCCCAGATTTTGAAAACTGCTGGCTCAATAAAATTGGTTGCTGCGAAAAATGGTCCGGTCCTTGGAATCCATATGGTCGGTGCGCGTGTAGGTGAATTAATTTCAGAAGCTCAATTAATTTACAACTGGGAGGCGGAGGCTTCCGATGTTGCGCAATTAATCCACGCTCACCCAACCTTGTCCGAGGCTATGGGCGAGGCACATTTAGCGCTTGCCGGGAAACCTTTACATGCTCATGGATAGAATTATCACCTTCGCAACATCGCACAGAGTTTCTAAAGGAGCAACAAAATGAGTTTCTCAGTAAAGATGCCGGCACTTGGCGAGAGCGTAAGTGAAGGCACGGTTACTCGTTGGTTGAAAAAAGAGGGCGATCAAGTTGCAATTGATGAGCCACTTCTAGAAGTTTCTACCGACAAAGTTGATACTGAAATTCCATCTCCAGTTGCAGGTACGTTAGAGAAGATTTTAATTCAAGTAGACACTACGGTCGCTGTTGGTACGGATTTAGCTTTAATTTCAGAGGGCGCAACTACGGTTGCGGCTCCAGTAGTTGCGGCTCCAGTAGTTGCGGCTCCAGTAGTTGCGGCTCCAGTAGTTGCGGCTCCAGTAGTTGCGGCTCCAGTAGTTGCGGCTCCTGCACCAGTTGCGGCTCCTGCACCAGTTGCGGTGAAACCAACTGCACCGATTGAAGATTCTTACATAACACCAATCGTTCGAAAGTTAGCATCTGATAACGGCGTTGATTTAGCTAAAGTTACTGGAAGTGGCGTAGGCGGTCGAATTAGAAAAGAAGATGTAATGGCTGCAGCACCTCGTCCGGCAAATGCAACGCCTTCACCTTCACCTGCACTTTCAATGTCACCTTCCACCTCGAATTCGCAACGTGCAATAACTCCAGCAGCAATATCACCACTCCGTGGAACTAGCGCGAAAATGTCACGTCTCCGAAAAGTAATTGCAGCCCGAATGGTTGAGTCTTTGCAAGTGAGCGCGCAATTAACCACAGTTGTTGAAGTTGATATTACAAAAATTGCACGGCTGAGAGACCGTTCAAAAGCAAATTTTGAAGCGCGCGAAGGTGTGAAATTAAGTTTCTTGCCATTTTTTACAGTTGCAGTATGCGAAGCTCTGAAACAACATCCAGTTGTTAACTCTTCACTTGATGGCGATCTGATCACATATCACGGAGCTGAACACCTTGGCGTTGCGGTTGATACTGAACGCGGACTATTAGTTCCAGTTATTAGAGATGCTGGTGATTTAAATATCGGTGGCATTGCGCGAAAAATTGCTGATGTTGCAGCACGCACTCGAGATAGCAAAATTACTCCTGAGGAATTAGGTGGCGGAACATTCACTATTACAAATACTGGAAGTCGTGGCGCGCTATTTGACACACCTATTATTAACCAACCACAAGTTGCCATCCTCGGCATAGGCGCAGTTGTTAAACGCCCTATGGTTGTAAAGAGTGAAGATGGCGGCGAAACAATTGCAATCCGTTCGATGGTTTATTTAGCACTTTCATACGATCATCGAATTGTTGATGGTGCCGATGCAGCACGATTTTTAACCACCTTGAAAGAGCGACTTGAAGATGGTCGTTTTGAATCTGACCTAGGGCTTTAGTGCGGCCACCGCAACGAATCGCATTAACTGGTGCATCCGGATTAATTGGAACTGCGCTAGCTGGGCTATTGAAATCTGAAGGCCATACTGTACAAAGATTAGTTCGTCGTCCTGTCGTATCCGCTGACGAAGTAACTTGGGATCCAACGAATGGAACGGTGGATTTAGCACCACTTGAAGGCGTTAATGCAATTATTCATTTAGCTGGTGCAGGTGTAAGTGATAAGCGATGGAATTCGAAATATCGCGCCACCATTTTGAATTCTCGATTACTTGGAACTACGGCAATTGCAAATGCGGTAGCAACTTTGAAACCCGAAGTGTTTATCTCAGCTAGCGCAATCGGCTGGTACGGCGAAACAGGTAGCCGAGCCGTAACTGAAAATGATCGCGGTGGCGATGATTTTCTTGCAGCAGTTTGTCGGGAATGGGAAGCAGCAGCAGATCTTGCGGGCGATGTACGAACTGTAAAAATTCGTACCGGATTAGTTTTAGATCCAACAGGTGGTGCACTCGGAAAAATGTTGCCGCTCTTTCGATTTGGGTTAGGCGGAAAATTGGGAAGTGGTAAGCAATGGTGGTCTTGGATCACTCTGCATGACCAACTACGTGCAATTAGATTTTTATTGGAGAATAAAGTTGAAGGT
>CAFAAT010000076.1_pt1 | contig 4803 bp, 3 predicted proteins | sample 7267671 | NCBI WGS metagenome assembly CAFAAT01 (sample SAMEA6813994, study PRJEB35770) | freshwater metagenome | biome: Freshwater; feature: Freshwater reservoir; material: water | place: Czech Republic | collected 2017-08-18 | depth 30m m | reverse complement strand
TGCAATTGCATAAGAACCACAGTCTCCTGAGGCTCCGCCTGCAGAATCGTTAACGCTCTTGCTGCAACCTGACAAAATCAAAGCTGCTGCAATTACGACAGTAACGATTGCCGAGCGGCGACCGAATAGTGATTTCATTAACCCTCCTAAAGATTTATAAGTTTTGCCCATAGCCTAGGGCGGGGATGCCCCTAGTACCAGTACTTATAGGGGCTATTTCCTCAGGTTTATGAGGATCGACGGGCGCCGGCTTGCATAATCCGGTCGAATATAACGCCTAGAAGCAAAATAGCTGCACCTGCAATAAGACCCTTGCCTTGTAGTTCTGGCTTGGAGTTACCAACAATTACTAAGTAGCCAAGGCCGCCTGCACCAACAAATCCACCAATAACAACTACTGCCAGCACATAGATCAGACCTTGGTTGGTTGCAAGCAAAATAGTTTTCTTTGCTGCAGGTAGTTGGACCTTTGTGATGATTTGGCGCGTTGTGGATCCGGCAGCCGTTGCTGCTTCAACGAGTGAGTGTGGAACTGCTCGGATACCTTCACACACAATCTTTACAACTACAGGAATGGCATAGACGATACCGGTGGCAATTGCCGTAAAGCGTGTTGGTCCAAATAAACCTAACATCGGAACTAAATAAACAAATGCTGGAAGTGTCTGTCCCGCATCAAGAAATGGGCGTAGCACTCGCTCTGCTCGATCATTGCGACCAGTCCAAATACCAAGTGCAATTCCAATAATCATTGTGAGCAAGCATCCAACAATAGTTTGTGTGAGAGTGAGCATTGCTTCATACCAAAGGCCAGACAAAACAATTGCCATAGCTAGAACGAATGCCAAAATCGCAGTTCGGGTTCCGCCAATAATGAGTGCAAGTGCCACAATCATCGCAACGGTTACATACCAAGGCGATGCCGATAGTTGAGATTCCAGAGGATTGAGAATGGAGTACGAAATAAAATCCTTAAAGCCAACAGTAAATATCGTTAGGTTTTCTAAAATCCAAGCCGTTGCATCATTAGTAATACGTGCCACCTGAGGGGCAATAGTAATTTCCTTCGGCCACACTGCAGCCCATAACATTGTGCGAGATATAAATACGGAAATCACAGCCAGAACCGCACTGACAATAAGAGTGATTCGCTTTACTTTAATCTGCTTTTCGGTCGGTGGAATAAAAGAGTCCTGGCGCTTAGCTGCTGCGCTAGTACTGCGATCCATCAAAATAGCTAAGAAAACCACGGCAAATCCAGCAACGAAGCCTTGTCCAACGTTTCGAATAATCAAGGCATCAATAACTGGCTTGCCGAGTCCAGGGGCTCCAATGAGGGCAGCAACCACCACAAAGGAAACTGCAGCCATAACAGTTTGATTAATTCCTAGAACAATCATCTGCTTAGCCATCGGGATTTGAACTTTGGATAAAGTTTGCTTTTGCGTTGAGCCCATTGATTCTGCGGCTTCAATCGGAGATTGATTTAAATTTCTGATCGCATGGCTAGTAATGCGTATTGCGATAGGAATGGAGTAAATCATTGTTGCTATCGTGGCCGAGGCCGCGCCAATCATAAAGACCAATGCAATTGGTGCCATATAAACAAGAGTTGGCAAGATCTGAGCTAAGTCTAGAAATGGTGTGAGAATCTTTAGCACTCGATCAGATAAACCCGCCCAGATACCTAGCGGAATTCCAATTGCTAGAGAAAGTAGAACTGCGGCTAAAGTCATTGCGATTGAGTCCATGGTGAACTGCCACATTCCAAGTGCGCCGCATGCCAATAAAAGTGAGATTGATAAAAGCATGGTGCGCCATTGGCTGGTTGCAAAAACTACAAAAGCAATTATTCCGACAACGCCCAACCACCCAATAATTGGTATGAGTGAGTTTGGCGCCGGAACTGCAATGATGTTTCTAATACCTTGAACAAAACCATCAATGACGCCACGAATAGGGTTGAAGAAATAAATAAATGCTGGGCTCTCAGTTCGATTTCCACGAAGATCAAGGGCTTTTTGACCAACAAAGCTAGTAAAAGAAGTGTTTTCATAGGTATCTATCTGCAAAGTATTTTTGCCGTGTAACAAACGGCCCAGCAAAATCCAGATTGTTATTGAGCCTAGTAATAGATATGACTTACGAACCTTCATTAAGCCCCACCAGAAATTAACCGCAAAACATCCTCGCTAGAGACAATTCCAAGTGCGCTGCCATTCTCACTGACCCGCACTGGTTTGTGGGACTGCAAAATTACTTGAGCTGCCTCGCGAATGATGGTGTTAGAGGCAAGTTCTGGTCCATCAGTTGCCTCGCCAGGCTCGGCTTTTCTAGCCAAGTGCTTAAGAGTTAAAACGTGGGACTTAGCTATATCGCGCACAAAGTTAGCTACATATTCATCTACAGGATTGGCCACTAGATCCTCTGGAGTTCCAATTTGAACAATGGCTCCATCTCGCATGATTGCAATGCGATCTCCAACCTTTACTGCCTCAGATAAATCGTGAGTAATAAAGACCATTGTCTTTCCAAGTTCACGGTGCAGGCGAATTACTTCTTGCTGCATATCGCGGCGAATAAGAGGGTCTAGTGCTGAGAAAGGTTCATCAAGGAAAAGAACTTTTGGATCAACTGCTAATGCGCGAGCTAAACCAACGCGCTGTTGCATGCCGCCAGAGAGTTGTTCAGGGTAGGCATGTGAATAGCCTTGCAAACCGACAAGTTCAATTACTTCATTAGCGCGCTTATGACGATCAGCTTTGTTAACGCCATTAATTTCAAGTGAGTATGCAATGTTGTCAATAACATTGCGGTGAGGCAATAAACCAAAGTGCTGGAAAACCATCGAGAAACGAGTCTTGCGAAGCTCGCGCAGGCGCGCATTATCTACTTTAAGAATATCTTCGCCTTCAAAAGTCATTGAACCTTGGGTTGGTTCAACCAATCGAGTCATACAGCGAACAAGAGTTGATTTACCAGATCCAGAAAGACCCATAACAACGAATACTTCACCTGGGGCAACATCAAATGAAACATCGCGAACGGCAATAGTGTTACCGGTTTGTGCGCGAAGTTCTGAGCGAGAGAGATCAACTAATGGTGAGCCGACTACTTTGTCAGCGTTGGCGCCAAATACTTTCCAGAGATTCTTTACAGAAATCATTGGTGCCCCAGAAGCCATTTATCCTTCTCCCCCATCTGAAAACCAACCAGATTTACTAGGAGCATTGTTAGTCCAAATGTGTTTGATTTCAAGGTATTCGCCTAAACCATGCTCACCTAATTCACGACCAATGCCAGATTGCTTGTATCCGCCCCATTCAGCCGCTGGACGATATGGACCAAAGTCATTGACCCAGATAGTTCCGTGACGAAGAGCGCTAGCTACGCGGGCAGCTTTGTCTGCGTCCTTTGACCACACACCACCAGAGAGTCCAAAAGGTGTGTCATTGCCGATGGCAACTGCTTCTTTCTCGCTATCAAATACTTCAACAGTCATAACTGGACCAAAAGATTCTTCTTGCACACAAAACATCTTTGTATCGCACTTATCTAGAACTGTTGGCAAGAAATACCAGCCCTTTGCATGCTCGTTTTTTTCACTGCGCTTTCCACCAACTAATAAAGTGGCACCTTCAGCAATTCCGGCTTGAACATATTTAGTAACACCTTCTAGGTGCGACTTACTAATAAGTGGTCCGGTCTCAGCGCTTAAATCATCCGGTCCACCCATACGAATCTGAGCCGCTCTGCGCACAATTTCTTTGACTACGCGATCATGAATAGAGCGCTCGACAATTACACGTGTTCCGGCAGAACAGACTTGGCCTGAGTGTAAAAACGCTGCCGTTACTGCGTTATCGATTGCTGCATCTATATCTGCATCGGCAAAAATAATATGTGGGTTCTTTCCACCTAGCTCCAGGGCTAAACGCTTCACAGTTGAAACTGCTGCTTTCATAATTGTTTGACCAGTATTTAAACCACCTGTAAATGAAACCATGTCGACACGTGGATCATTAATGAGATGGTGACCAACAACAGAGCCGGGACCTAGAACAAGGTTTGCAACACCTTTTGGTGTGCCAGCCTCTTCGATGGCATGCATCAGCGCAATGGCACTTTGCGGTGTTAGTTCAGATGGTTTAACAATGAACGAACATCCAGCAACTAAGGCAGGGGCAACTTTCCACGCAATTTGTAGCAGCGGATAGTTCCAAGGACCAATCAATGAACACACACCTAAAGGTTCATGAACGATGCGGCTATTAACGTGAGAAATACCTACATCTACAACGCGATCATGCTGTTTTAAACCAAGGGCAGCAAAATGGCGAAATGTAGCGATGACATCTGCAACGTCATACTCTGCTTCTATGATGCGCTTTCCGGTGTCATCACTTTCTTTTTTAGCAATTGCCTTTAAATCACGTTCAAGAATATCGGCAATCTTTGCAACTAACGCACTGCGTTGCTCAAAGCTCCATGATGTGAAAATGCCAGAATCAAAAGATGTGCGGGCAGCAGTGATGGCATCTAGAACGTCTTCTTGTGTGGCCTGTGAAACGGTTGCAACAACGCTTTGATCATGCGGGCTGTGCACATCGTGTACCCCACCATCAGATGCGCTTTTCCAAGCACCATCGATATAGAGCGTTGCGACCATTTACTTAATCTAGTTGGCTCTTGCGCTTTGCCACAAACTCATCGAGTTCTTGCTTCATACGTGGATCCATCTCTGGTTGCACATAATCTTCAAGTTTTTTCATATAGAGCTCTGCAGCGCGTGCCTTCGTATCC
>CAFAAT010000047.1_pt1 | contig 6135 bp, 3 predicted proteins | sample 7267671 | NCBI WGS metagenome assembly CAFAAT01 (sample SAMEA6813994, study PRJEB35770) | freshwater metagenome | biome: Freshwater; feature: Freshwater reservoir; material: water | place: Czech Republic | collected 2017-08-18 | depth 30m m | reverse complement strand
TGCTAAATTTATTGAGTAAAGCTTTCCTTTTTCATCAGTGAGTTGAACCCGATCGCCAATTCGGAAAGGACCAGAAGGATTGAATTGCATATGGTAATTCTATCTTTAATTGCTAAGCATTAACTAATCTCGAATAAATTTCGTGCAATTGTGGGAGACCAATGTTTGATAATGATGGCACTACATGCAATTTCGAGCTTTTAGGTAACTCTCCTGAAAGTGATATTCCAATAACCGCTGCTCCGCTTGCAATTGCGGCGGAAACACCGACGTAAGAATCTTCCAAAATCAAACATTCGGAAATTTTCACTCCAATAAGTTCTGCCGCCTTCAAATATCCTTCCGGTGAAGGTTTACTTTCTTTAACATCGTCAGAAGAAATTGTTGCTACAAATCTTTCGAAACCGATAGACGCAATGGCGGCGTTAACTAAAACGCGTGAACTTGCCGTAACTAGGGCCATGGAAATTTTATTGGTAAAGCATTCATCAAAGAGATCTTTGGCTCCGCCTGCATAGGCGACACCCTTCGATAACTTCTGCTCCATTTTTGATATCAATTCAACTGCAAAATACTCAGCCGATTCCCGATTATTTGTCTTTTTAGCCATATACGTGCCAACTCTTGGCATTGGCCCACCTAAACAATTCTTCTGATCTATCTCGTCCCACGTAGTATCGAAATTCGCCATCAATTCACATTCGGCTTCTACCCATAGTGGTTCGGAATTAATTAAAGTTCCATCCATATCCCAGAGAATTGCTTTAAGCGATTTAGATGGTTCAGGTGGCATTAAAATATTTCGCCTCTGGATGGTGCACAATTATTGCTGAAGTTGATTGTTCTGGGTGAAGTTGGAACTCTTCGGATAGCTCGACTCCGATTCGTGCCGGATCTAGAAGTTCACATAGTTGCAATTGTTGATCTAGATCTGGGCAAGCTGGGTAACCAAAACTGTATCGGGAGCCGCGGTAGCCTTGATCTAAAATTCCAGCCAGAGTTTTATCATCTTCAGTCTGATAACCAAGTTCTTCTCGTACTCTGCCGTGCCAATGTTCTGCCAACGCTTCAGTTAACTGCACTGAAAGCCCATGCAGCTCCAGATATTCTCGATAACGATCTTCCGCAAACAATTTCCCGGTTGCTTCACTCACTGATTGACCCATTGTGACAATATGAAAAGCCACTACATCGACATCCTCGGTGGATTTCGCTCTAAAAAAATCACTTAAACAAAGGCGACGATCTCGGCTTTGCCGTGGAAATGAGAATCGAACTCTCTCCTTCCCGGAATCAACTCCTTCATGATGTAAGACGATCAAATCATTACCATCGCTAACGCAGGGGAAATATCCATAAACAACAGCAGCGTTCAGCCATCCGTTTGCGTGAACTTCATTCATTAAAGAACGTAATCTAGGGCGACCTTCGTTTTCTACCATGAGGTCATATTCACCACGAGCACCTTTTAGCCCCCATTGGCCCACAAAAAGCGCTCGCTCATCTAAGGAACCTGCGTAATCCGCTAGCGAAATACCTTTAACCACTTTGCTCCCCCAGAAAGGCGGCACTGGAACTTTATTGTTTGCGGCGACATCACTTCGTTCTCTATCAATTTCAAAATCGCCCTGTTGAATTTTCGGCGGACGAGTTCTTCTCTCTTTTAACTCCGGCAATTTCGCATTTGGATCCCCGCGTTTAATTAACATCATCGTGTCCATTAATTTCAAACCTTCGAAGGCATCACGTGCGTACCTCACTGTGCCAGGAAAAATCATCGCTAAATCTTGTTCAACAAAAGTTCTCGTAAGTGCAGCCCCACCAAGTATGACTGGCCACCTTTGCGCCAGATTACGAGAATCGAGTTCGAGTAAATTCTCTTTCATCACAACGGTCGATTTAACCAGTAATCCACTTAGTCCGATAACGTCAACGCTATTTGTTTCAGCAGCTTCTATAATTTGATTAATAGTCTGCTTGATTCCGATATTTACAACTGTATAACCGTTGTTGGTGAGAATAATATCTACCAAATTCTTTCCGATATCGTGAACATCTCCTTTCACGGTTGCCAATAACATTGTGCCGCGCCCGGCATCATCAGTTTTCTCCATGAATGGCTCTAATATTGAGACCGCATTTTTCATCACTTCTGCTGATTGCAATACGAACGGTAATTGCATCTCCCCTTTGCCGAAGAGCTCCCCAACTATTTTCATTCCTTCCAGGAGATAATCGTTAATAATTCCTAAAGGTGGGATTTTGGCAGCTAGCGCCTCTTGTAAATCAACTTCTAAACCAACTTTTTCGCCATCTATTATTCTGCGAGATAACCGCTCTCCTAGTGGCAAGGCGGCTAATTCCGCTGCTCTAGATTGTCGATTATTAGTTACTTCTACGCCTTCAAATAACTCGAGAAATTTTTGTAATGGATCGTAAGTACAGATATCACCATCAAATTTGCGGCGATCGTAGATTAGATCTAACGCAACCTCTAGTTGTTCTGGAGCTATTCTCGATATTGGCGTGATTTTCGATGGATGAACAATCGCTGAATCTAAACCTGCTTTCACAGCTTCAGATAAGAAAACAGAATTCAAAACAATACGTGAAGCTGGATTAAGCCCGAATGAAACGTTACTTACACCGAGAGTTGTTTGGACATCCGGAAATTCACTTTTAAGAGTGCGGATTGCATTGATAGTTTCAATTCCATCCTTGCGGGTTTCTTCTTGGCCCGTTGCGATCGGAAAAGTCAAACAGTCAATCATTACATCACAAGTAGGAATATCCCAGTTCGCGTTCAAATCATTTATAAGTCTTCTAGCAATTCGAACTTTCCATTCTGCGGTGCGAGCTTGACCTTCTTCATCAATCGTTAAACCAATTACGCTCGCGCCATGTTCTTTAACTATCGGCATGATCCTCGCAAATCTTGATTCCGGGCCATCGCCATCTTCGTAATTGACGGAATTAATTACAGATCTGCCACCAAGGTGCTCCAAGCCAGCTTTAATAACTGCAGGTTCAGTTGAATCTAAAACAATTGGCAAAGTTGCACTCGTAGCTAATCGACTTGCAAGCTCTGCCATATCTTTAACGCCATCGCGACCTACATAATCCACCGACAAATCGAGCATATGCGCACCGTCGCGAATCTGATCTCGAGCAATTTCTAAACAAGTTTGCCAATCTTCGGAAATTAGCGCATCCCGGAAAGCTCTTGAACCGTTCGCATTTGTACGCTCACCTATAGCCATGTAAGTAAGTTCTTGGCGGAAAGGTACGAATTGGTAAAGAGATGAGGCACCAGCTTCGCTCTCTGGGTTTCGATTCGCTATTTTCCGGCCACGCAACAATGTGGCAACTGCAGCAAGATGTTCCGGAGTTGTGCCGCAACAACCTCCGATCAGCGAAACTCCATACTGTTCCACAAACCCGGCTAATGACGTTGCTAATTCTGCTGGCGATAATGGATATAAAGCACCGTTTGGACCGAGAATAGGTAAACCAGCATTAGGCATGCAAGATATTCCAAGTTCAGAACTTTTACTTAAAGTTCGCAGATGTTCACTCATTTCGGCTGGACCGGTTGCGCAATTCAAACCAATTAGGTCAATTCCTAGCGGTGCTAGCGCATTTAAAGCTGCACTGATTTCAGAACCAAGCAACATGGTTCCAGTTGTTTCAACTGTTACTTGTGCAATTAAAACTATATCTCGTTCTGATTTATCGATAACTGAACGAGCGCCATTTACCGCAGCTTTAGCTTGCAGCAGATCTTGAGTTGTCTCGATTAACAATGCGTCGCAGCCACCGTCAACTAAGCCTTGCGAAGCTATGGCGTAAGCATCTTTCAATTTCTGATAAGTGGTATGTCCTAAAGTAGGTAATTTCGTTCCGGGCCCGAGGGAGCCAAGTACCCAACGCGGCAAATTTTCGGTAGAAAAAGAATCGGCAACATCTCGAGCAATTTTTGCACCAGCGAACGCTAGTTCGTATATGCGATCTTCAATTCCGTACTCAGCTAAATTAGCCCAATTTGCTCCGAAAGTATTTGTTTCAACGGCATCTACGCCTGCCTCAAAATATTCTCTATGGATTTCTGCCACAACTTCAGGTCTTGTGATGTTTAGAATTTCGTTGCAACCTTCATGGTCTTGGAAATCTGCCATAGTCGGGTTGGCTGCTTGGAGCATCGTGCCCATAGCACCATCGGCTATTACGACCTGATTATTGAGAGCGATCCGTAACGAACCGGCAACTTTAACTTCTTTTCGGGCGCTCATTCTGCGTAGGTTATCGTAGGGTTGGCTTATGTACCTCTTTGAGATCAAGTTTCCAATTCGCAATCCTGTGATGATTGCAGCTTTTGAAGGCTGGAACGATGCCGGTGAATCAGCTTCCGGAGCCATCTCGCATCTACTTACGGAATGGGAAAACCAATTGATAGCAGAGTTTGAACCCGAGGATTTCTATGATTTCCAGGTTAATCGTCCGCAAGTAAAAGTTGATGAAAATGTATTACGCGAAATTATCTGGCCAAATACCCAAGTATTTGCGGTAAGAACTCCGCACCTTAACCATGATTTCTTAGTAGTTAAAGGGATGGAGCCATCAATGCGCTGGCCAACCTTTGCTCGAGAATTACTAGACCTTGCAGATGATCACGAAGTGTCAATGCTTATTACAATGGGCGCATTACTCGCGGATGTACCGCATTCGCGTCCGATATCAGTAAGTGGTAGCGGTGCACATCCAGAAGTTGCTAAACGTTTAGGTGTTGAGATTTCGAAATATGAGGGCCCAACTGGAATTATCGGAATATTGCAGGATGCGTGTAATAAGCGAGATTTGGATGCAGTTTCTTTATGGGCAGCAGTACCACACTATGTTTCGCAACCGCCATCACCAAAAGCTTCATTGGCTTTAATAAATGCGCTGGAGGATTTTTTAGAAATTTCTATTCCGCAAGGTTCACTTCCAGAAGCGGCTAAGGATTGGGAGCGAAGTGTTGATGAGATGGCTGTCGAAGATTCAGAGATTGGTGATTACGTTAAGCAATTAGAAAATAGTAAAGATGCAGCTGATTTACCGGAAGCTTCAGGTGATGCTATTGCCCGCGAATTTGAAAGGTTTTTGCGCCGTCAGGAAGATGGAGCTTAAAAAGTTAAACCAAGCAGCGCGTCAAGAGCTCGGGCTACTTCACCCGCCGAACCACCTTCGCCACCATTTTCAGTATCGCTGCACCATTGATTGATCAGCTTAAAAACTTCTGGTGTGTCTAAATCCTTAGATAAAGCAATAACTATTTTCTCTATCAAAGGTACCGATGGAGCAACGACTTCTCTGGAAAGTGCTTTACGAATTCGTGCTACATCTTCTTCTGCACTAGCTAATCCAGCACCGCTCCACATCCGATCGGTTCGATAATGTTCCCGCATCAAACCAACTCTGATAGTGACTGGGTCAACACCTTCTGCCAAAAGCTTAGAAACGAAAACAAGATTACCTTTGCTCTTACTCATTTTTTCCCCATCTAAACCGATCATTCCGGTATGGGAATATATTTGTGCGAATTCGCGGCCGGTTAAGGATTTTCCTTGCACCGCGCTCATGTAATGGTGTGGAAAAATCAAATCCGAACCGCCACCTTGAATCGTTAAAACTGAATCGCGGTTTTCAGTGGCATATTTGAGTGCAATCGCAGCGCATTCGATATGCCAACCAGGTCGACCAGCGCCAAAAGGCGAATCCCACGATGGTTCACCTGCTCGAGCTTTCAACCACAGCAAAGTATCAAGCGGATGCTTCTTGCCAACCCGATCAGGATCACCGCCACGCTCTTTAAATATGCGGAGAGATTCGGTTAGATCATGGGGCAAATTCACAATCGCACCTTCGCACTCCGCAATTGATAGATATAAATCCCCATTAAGTTCGTAAGTTAATCCCTTTGAATTAAATATTTTTATCTGCTTAAAAACTTCTGCCATTGATTCAATCGCACCTATGTAATAACTCGGCGGTAACACATGCAAAGCTGTCATATCAGATCGGAATAAATCAATTTGACTCATCGCTAACTCCTGCCAGTCGATGCTATCTCGACTAGCTCGCTCTAAGAGCGGATCA
>CAFAAT010000030.1_pt1 | contig 8495 bp, 8 predicted proteins | sample 7267671 | NCBI WGS metagenome assembly CAFAAT01 (sample SAMEA6813994, study PRJEB35770) | freshwater metagenome | biome: Freshwater; feature: Freshwater reservoir; material: water | place: Czech Republic | collected 2017-08-18 | depth 30m m | reverse complement strand
GTAAAAGATTCTGGTGAGTATTCGAAGGAAACCAAAGTTCCTGGAACAGTACTTCGTAAATCAAGACATAGTTTTGCGCCATCAGTTGCAATCTTCTTAATTCCTTCTTTATCTTGGCCAAAAACTACTCGGCGCTGCAAAGTCGAAGTTGAGTTATAAAGATGAACTACCGCTTGTTTAGCACCTTTGATCGATTCATAGGTACGGCGAATTAATTGATCGCGAGCTTGGGTTAATACTTGAATCGTTACATCATCGGGAATTAGACCATCATCAATAATTTTTCGTACAAAATCAAAATCAGTCTGACTTGCCGATGGAAAACCAACTTCAATCTCTTTGTAACCCATCTTCAGTAACAGCGTGAACATCGCCAATTTACGGCTGGCATCCATCGGATCAATTAACGCTTGATTGCCATCGCGCAGATCAACCGAACACCATTGCGGTGCGTGCTTCATCTGTTTTGTTGGCCAAGTACGATCTTTTAGATCAACTGGGATAAAACTTGAATAACGATTTACTGGCATTGAGCTTGGACTTTGTGGCGGAAAATTCATTTCTTGCTCCATTCGCGGGTTGGGTTTATTACCGGCGTAGCCAAACCCCGCGACGAGGGACCGGTTATTTGGCCCCGTCGCGGCAGCGAAGGAGGAGTCCGCGAAGCAGCACGGATCCGATTAATAACTCGCTGCGCAACATGGCTAAAGGTTATCGCGCATTTATGCGCTACGCAAAAATTTCTCTAACGCTTCTCGAATCAGCTCGGAGCTGGTTTTACCTTGCCGTTTCGCCTCCAGCAACAAACTCTTCTTTAACTTAAGCGGAACTCTGGCCTTAATTTCAGGAGATTCCTTCCCTGCCCCAGTGAGCGAGGGCCGGCCCACCACTTCATTTAGAACCTCTTGACTTATGCTTCTGGCTCGAGATTCTGTAATTCTGCTGCCACTTTTATCAAAAATTATTTCTTTATCTAAGTCTATATATCGAGCAGTTATTTTTTTCTTAGCCTTTTTCATTACTTCTCCTCCTTTTAATTCTTCGAAAATTTCTGGGCATTACATGAATAATTAATATTTGAGATTCGAGTTGAACACCGATGATTTCCAGCTCAACTCCTCTTGAATCTTGGCCAATCCAGTAAAGTCGAGGCGATTTGCCGGCAAGCGCCGCAAATTCAACTGGTGCATTTTTTGCAATGACAAAAAGTGTATGAGCTCGACCGATTTTATGTTTACGAGCTGATTTCGCGAAGAGGTACTCCATAACCAAAAAATAGCTAATGTAAACATGGGATAATTATGTGGCACACAATTATGTGTGTCAAGAATGGTTGTGGAGAAACGCTCTAACTAGAGGACTGGCAAATATCGGTCGAGTTCATAGGCACTTACTTGGCGGCGATACTCGGCCCATTCGGCCCGCTTATTGCGGAGGAAATACTCAAAAACGTGCTCCCCTAAAGTTTCTCGAACCAATTCACTCTTCTCCATTGCCTTAATTGCTTCATTTAAATTGGTTGGGAGTGAAACTAAATCACTAGAACTTTTTAGTTCGTACTTCCCCTCAATTCCTTTTAAGCCAGCGGCAATCATTACGGCATAAGCAAGGTAAGGATTGCAGGCTGAATCTGGTGATCTAAATTCAATTCGGGTTGAGTTCTCTTTGCCAGGTTTATACATCGGTAACCGAACTAGCGCACCACGATCACTTGGACCCCAATTAACTAAAGCAGGCGCTTCGCCGCCACCATGTAATCGCTTATAAGAATTCACCCATTGATTTGTAACGGCGGTGATTTCAGCAGCATGAGTCAAAATGCCTGCGATGAATGAGCGACCAACGTTAGATAAGTTGAATTCAGCTTTTGCATCGTAAAAGGCATTCTCTTCGCCGCGGAATAGAGAGACGTGGGTGTGCATTCCACTTCCCGGATGATCGGTAAATGGTTTTGGAATAAATGATGCATAGAAATCTTGATCTAGCGCAACTTCTTTAATGACATGACGGAAAGTCATGATGTTGTCTGCAGTTGTTAGCGCATCGGCATCGCGCAAATCAATTTCTTGTTGCCCTGGCCCACCTTCGTGATGGCTAAATTCAACGGAAATGCCCATCTCCTCTAATAATGTAATTGCTTGACGTCGGAAATCATGACCAACTACAGCAGGTGTGTGATCAAAATATCCACCCTGATCTACTGGAATTGGGGCTTCACCTTTTACGGGAGCAGATTTAAATAAAAAGAATTCAATTTCTGGATGCGTGTAACAGGTGTAACCCATTTGCGCAGCTTTATTTAAGGTTCGGCGAAGTACGTTACGAGGGTCAGCTGGAGATGGTGTGCCATCTGGCATCGCGATATCGCAGAACATTCGCGCTGCTCCAGGTGCTTCAGTTCGCCATGGCAGAATTGAGAAAGTTGCAGAATCTGGTTTTGCCAACATATCCGCTTCAGTAATTCGCGCAAAACCTTCAATTGCGGAACCATCAAATCCAATACCCTCTGCAAAAGCATTCTCTAACTCTGGTGGCGCAATTGCAACAGATTTCAAGAAACCGAGTACATCGGTAAACCAAAGCCGGACGAATCTAATATTTCGTTCTTCCAGAGTTCTAATTACAAACTCTTCTTGCTTCTGGAGTTGGCTATCTGCTGGGGACATGGCGGCCATACTGCCAAAGTCGCGTTACAACCATGTTAAATCATGAAAAGTTCGGAAGCATCCCGTTCACCTCGTGCGGGTACATCTTTCAAAATTACTGAATTGGCGCCAATAATGGCCCGTTGACCAATCGTGATATTTCCAAGAACTCTCGCCCCAGCTCCGATAATTACATCGTTTTCAATTGTTGGGTGGCGCTTTCCTAAATCAAAACCTCTAGCCCCCAATGTGACGTCGTGATAAATCATGACATCGTCACCAATAATCGCACTCTCGCCAATGACTACACCCATTCCATGATCAATAAAAAATCGTCGCCCAATCTTTGCACCAGGGTGAATCTCAATTCCGGTTGCACTTCTTGACCAATTAGATAGAACGCGCGCGATTAATTTAAGTCGGTGGTTCCAGAGAAAATGTGAAACGCGATACGCCCAAAGTGCATGCACGCCGGGATAAGCAAGCATCACTTCTATTCGATTTCGCGCTGCCGGGTCGCGAGTTAACGCAACATCAATATCTGCAATAACATTTTCAAGAAATCGCATTAAGCGTCCATTAAATCTTGATAAAGAATTGTTGAAAGATATCGCTCGCCAAATGATGGAATTATTACCACGATAGTTTTACCAGCAAATTCTGGACGTTTTGCAATTTCAGATGTTGCCCAAAGCGCTGCTCCAGAAGATATGCCAGCTAAAATTCCTTCTTCGCTTGCTGCGCGACGTGCATATTTCACAGCATCATCTGCAGTTACATCTAAGACTTCGTTATAAATTTTGGTATCTAATACTTTCGGAATGAAGTTAGGTCCAATTCCTTGAATTGGATGTCCGCCAGGTTCACCACCATTTAAAATTGGTGAAGCAAATGGTTCGACTGCGAATATTTTGATATCTGGATTTTTCTCCCGTAGATATTGGCCAACTCCAGTTATGGTGCCGCCAGTTCCAATGCCAGCAACAACCGCATCTACCTTGCCATCAAGGTCGCGCCAAATTTCAGTGCCCGTTGTTTTTCGGTGAATCTCTGGACCAGCTTCGTTCTCAAATTGTCTTACTAATACGGCACCATTTGCGCCAAGTTCTTCCGATTTGGCGACCGCACCGCGCATTCCATCTTTTGCTGGCGTTAAAACCAACTCCGCGCCGAAAGCTTTTAACAAGGTACGTCGCTCTTTCGACATTGAATCTGGCATCGTCAAAATGGTTTTGTAGCCACGCGCTGCACCGACCATTGCTAGCGCTATTCCGGTATTGCCAGATGTCGCCTCAACAATTGTGCCGCCTGGCTTTAGCGCACCGCTCTTTTCGGCAGCATCAACCATCGCAATTGCAAGCCGATCTTTCACAGTGCTGGTTGGATTATAAAATTCCAACTTCGCATAAACAGTGGCTGCAGCTCCATCCATAATTCGATTGATTCTTACTAGTGGGGTATTTCCGTAAATTTCGGTAATGTCGTTATAAACCTTCATGATTTTCCAATTCTATAATTTTGGGATTTTAATTTAAGTATGCGGAGAGCTTTGAGATGACGGTGCGCAACCAGTAGGTTGGCAAATCTAAGAAATTAGCAAGCGCAAGAATTAGCGCGATGAAGATCGATTACGATGCGGCGAGTAAAGAACCACGTAACGATTTTCAACATGGCTTAATTTTAACGGAGGATTTGAGATCAGCAACTTGCGAATGATTCGCAAGTTAACGAGAGTCCCGCCAATGCGAAGTCATCGGCAATCTGCGGTCTTTTCCAAATGCTAACGAAGTAACTTTTGGCCCAGGTGGATATTGGCGCCGTTTAAATTCTGCGCGATCGACCATCAAGATTACTTTCTCTGCTAGAGCTCGATCGAATCCAGCCGCAACGATTGCATCAACGCTGCCAGCTTTCTCAATATAGATTGCGAGAATTTGGTCGAGGATTGGGTATGCAGGGAGCGAATCAGAATCTTTCTGTCCCGGACGAAGTTCAGCGCTCGGTTCTTTCGAAATGGAGTTAGCTGGAATAGGTGGTGTTTCACCGCGCTTAACCGCTTGATCATTTCGCCATTTAGCGAGGTTCCATACATCAATTTTAAAAATATCTTTAATCGGCGCAAAACCGCCAACGGCGTCGCCATAAAGGGTTGAGTACCCAACTGCCAACTCAGATTTATTTCCGGTTGCCAAAATTAAATGACCCTCTTGATTCGACAGCCCCATCAAGGTGGTGCCGCGAACTCGCGCTTGCAAATTCTCTTCCGCTAACCCATCAAGATTTATCGAATTCAAATAGGCTGCAACCATTGGCTCAATCGAAATCACACGATAGTTCAACCCAGTATTTAACGCTAACGCCAGCGCATCCTCTAGCGAGTGAGTTGAGGAATAACGACTCGGTAACGCGATCGCGTGGACAGCCTTCGGACCAAGTGCATCAACTGCAATTGCTGCAACTAACGCAGAATCAATTCCGCCAGAGAGACCAAGCGCAACGCTCTTAAAGCCATTTTTTGATACGTAATCTCTTAAACCCAAAACTAGAGCTTCCCAAATTTCTCCTAAAGGATCTAACGGATCAACTTTCCCGACTTTTAACTTTTCATACTTTGCAATTGGAATATCGGAAATCAGAATATCCGGACTTCCAGAACCAATTCGAGCATCAATATCGACCAACATTAATCCCTCAACAAATTGCGGTGACCGTGCCAGTAGTTTGCCGTTGGCGTCAACCACAATTGAATCGCCATCGAAAACTAAATCATCTTGGCCGCCAACCATATTTACATAAACAAGTGGCGCACCAACTTCTCGAGAGCGCTGGCTAGCTAGTTCCAATCTTTTATCATCTTTAGCCTTTTCAAAAGGACTGCCATTTGGCACCAACAATAAGCCAGCGCCTCGGTTTGCTAATTCCGCAACTGGGCCGCCCTCTTGCCAAATATCTTCACAGATAGCAAAACCAACATCGATGCCATGAATTCTTGCGATTAAAGATTTGTTGCCCGGCGTGAAATTTCGAAACTCATCAAAGACGCCATAATTTGGCAGATGGTGCTTTATATATCTAGCTTTGATCTCACCGCGATAAATGATCGCTATCGCGTTCTGCGGAGATCCGCTCTCGCTCTCATCTAAATACCCAACGACTGTAACTAAATCTTCAAATTCGGATTCAGCTAGCGCGAGCGCTAACTCATTAATTGCGCGGCGCGAACCATCTCGGAACGAGGGCCGCATCGCTAAATCTTCAACTGGATATCCGGTAAGCACCATCTCTGGAAAGAGCACAATATGTGCGCCACCTGCTTTTGCATGACGGGCGAATTTAAGAATTAACTCGCGATTTCCCGATAAGTCGCCAACGGTTGGGTTAACTTGGGCTAATCCAATTCGAATCGGGGCGATCGCGGTATTCACCGTTCAAGAGTATCTCGATACAATTAATCCGCACGTTCCATAAACCCGGGGACCATATCGGCCTCGAGGATGAAGGGAATCTCTGATGAGCCGTTACACGATTGCCGATTTAGCCGCCTGGAAAAAGGGTGGGAAGAAATGGGCGATGCTCACTTCTTACGAATCTATGACCGCTTCGATTTTTGATGGCGCTGGTATCCCAGTCCTATTAGTTGGCGATAGCGCCGGTAATAATTTCCTCGGTGAGGAGAACACGATTCCGGTAACTGTCGATGAATTAATTCCACTAGCACGCGCTGTAGTTCGTGGCTCAGAAAAAGCGTTAGTCGTTGCTGACCTGCCTTTCGGTTCCTATGAAGCCAGCTCTGAATTAGCGCTAACGACCGCCATCAGATTTCTCAAGGAAGCAAAAGCTCACGCCGTAAAACTTGAAGGCGGTGCCCGAGTTTGCGAACAGATTAAAACGTTAGTCGCAGCAGGTATCCCAGTCATGGGCCATCTAGGCATGACCCCGCAATCTGTAAATGCGCTCGGTGGTTTTAAAGTGCAAGGTCGAAATAGCGATGGTGCAAAAATTCTTGCAGATGCAAAATCGCTCCAAGATGCAGGTTGCTTTGCCATTGTTCTTGAGTTGATACCGGGCGAACTTGCGACGCAAATTACTAGCGAATTAAAGATTCCAACTATCGGAATCGGCGCAGGCAAAGATTGTGATGCGCAAGTATTAGTCTGGACTGACTTAATGGGGATCACGGTAAACCCACCTAGATTTGCCCGGGCATATCGAAATCTTCGTGAAGATATGAGCGCAGCCGTTGCAGAATGGATAGGGGACGTAGAATCAGGAACCTTCCCGGGAGAGAAAGAAACTTTTCATTAAAAAATTTGCGGTAGATATTGCACCACTTAGGAAATATCGTGATTTCCGAAACCTTTGGAGCGCCGGTCTAGTCACGCATTTTGGCTCGATGATTACTTATGTAACGCTCCCCTTCCAAATCAAAGAGTTAACCCATTCCTTTTTAGCAGTCGGGCTTATGGGCGCTGTTGAACTTGTGCCGTTAATCGTTTTTGGACTCTACGGTGGCGTCTTAGCCGATGCAGTTGACCGAAAGAAAATGGTTTGGGCAACCGAGTTTGCGGCGCTGATTATGACTTTGCTTCTACTTGGTAATTCCATGTTGCCGAATCCGAATTTGGTGCTCATCTACATCGTGGCCGGCACTTTCGCCGCACTTAATGGATTGCAACGCCCCAGCATGGATGCAATCTTGCCCAGGATCGTCAGTCACGATGACCTCCCCAGCGCCAGCGCTTTGATGAGTTTACGCGGGCAATTCGGGGTAATTGTGGGCCCTGCGGTCGCCGGAATCGTGATTTCCTCCTTTGGTGCGACTTATGGGTACCTAATCGATGTAATTACCTTCGCGATTGCGCTAATTTTCTTATTTAAAGTACGAAATATCCCACCATCGGATAATGCGGCACCACCGTCACTAGCTAGCTTGGTAGAGGGCATTCGGTATGCAGTAAGCCGGAAAGATTTACTCGGAACCTACCTGGTCGATTTAGCGGCAATGTTCTTTGCAATGCCAAATGCACTCTTTCCGTTTTGGGCGGATCAAGTTGGCGCTCCTTGGGCCCTCGGATTCTTCTATGCAGCGGGAACTATAGGTGCAACTTTCGTAACTTTAACTAGTGGCTGGATCCGAAGTTATCCGCATCATGGTCGCGCAATCACAATTGCAGCACTCGGTTGGGGGGTCGCAATAACGCTAGCGGGCGTGACGAATTCGCTACCGGTAATCTTATTATTCTTAGTGTTAGCTGGAGCATCCGATATGGTCAGCGCGCTTTTCCGGGCCGCCATCTGGAATCAATCCATTCCAGATGAACTTCGCGGACGAATGGCCGGAATTGAATTGCTTTCTTACTCAGTTGGACCACTTGGCGGACAGGCAAGAGCCGGCGGAATGGCAGCCGCAACTTCTTTAAGAACATCGGTTGTTGGTGGCGGCATGTTATGTATCGCCTTTGTATTTTCAATTTCATCGGCGATGCCATCGTTTCGTCGATACGATGTAAGAAGTAACAAATTTGCGGTCGAGGAGGCAAAAATTCGCCAAAATCGGGAAAATAATTAAAAATATTTTGATATTACTGATGCGTTAAATTAGGTAACTTTTTCAACCAAAAACTCACTTTTTTGAAAAAACTCACTTTCTACACATAAAAACATCACATTTTTAGCCTTTATTTTCTTGTAAATACACAAAATTTTAAAAAAACCAATTGCGACACGCACTGCAATATTTATGCAAAATAGTGGAATCTTTTGCCAAATACTGTCAGGCTATGCCTTGAACAGGTTCGGTGACGGATCGAACCATTCCGATAGGAGATCTACGTGGCTGCAAAGCGTCGT
>CAFAAT010000022.1_pt1 | contig 10220 bp, 8 predicted proteins | sample 7267671 | NCBI WGS metagenome assembly CAFAAT01 (sample SAMEA6813994, study PRJEB35770) | freshwater metagenome | biome: Freshwater; feature: Freshwater reservoir; material: water | place: Czech Republic | collected 2017-08-18 | depth 30m m | reverse complement strand
GCCGCGAAATCTTTGGTTGGGATAACTCAAGTTTCATTAGCAGTAGCTCCTATAACTGCAACAGAACGGTTGGTTGGTTTTGCTAGCGAAGCCAAAACTATGACATCACGGATGTTGGATGGAACCTTCCCACCATACCGCCACTTACTTCCTAGTGAAAGTATTGCGCAAGCAACAATTGAAGTTTCCACATTCTTAGATTCGGTCCGACGAGTGGCTTTAGTTACCGATAAAACCGTTCCACTACGCCTCCGGTTTGCTGATTCAAAACTTCAACTCGAAGCTGGCGCTGGCGAAGAAGCCCAAGCAACAGAAGAGTTATCAATCATTTACAACGGTGAAGCTATTGATATTGCTTTCAACCCAACTTTCTTAATGGATGGCTTACATGCAGTCGGAACTCCGTTTGTACATATTGCATTTACTGGATCAAACAAACCAGCGGTGCTCTCTGGCAAAAACGAGAAGGATGGCCCAACAACCGATAATTATCGGTACTTGTTAATGCCAATGCGTTACGCGTCATAATTTTATTAAGTTAATTAACTGTGCACATCACACATCTATCTTTACAAGACTTTAGATCCTATAAAGCTTTAGAACTGCCATTAGATCCAAAACAAACCATTTTTATCGGAGATAACGGCGAAGGCAAAACTAATATCATTGAAGCGATAATGTATTTGTCATTACTTTCATCACATCGGGTATCTCAAGACGTGCCGTTAATAAAATTAGGTGCGGAGCGGGCATATATCCGAGCTAAAGTTCTACAAGATGACCGGTCCCAATTAATAGAGTTAGAAATTAATACCAACAAAGCCAACCGAGCCAAAATTAACCAAAACCCAGTAAGAAGTCAGAAAGAAATTTTAGGAATTACCCAAGCAATAGCTTTCTCACCAGAAGATCTAGATTTAGTTAGAGGCGACCCAACAGAACGCCGGGCGTTTGTTGATCAATTATTAATCCAACGAAACCCACGAATGTCTGGAGTTATTACAGATTACGAGCGGGCTTTAAAACAACGTAACGCGCTACTAAAAAGTCGAGCCTCAATCCAATCATTAGAACCATGGGATGAACATTTGATTAAATTTGGTGCTGAGTTAGTGGCTAGCCGAATTGAATTAATCGAAGCGCTAAAAACGTTTTTTATTGCAGCTTATAGAAACCTAGCTGAGAAAAAACCGGCCAGGATTGCTTATAAATCAAATATCGACAACCTTTCAAATAACCGAGAAACAAATCAAAAGTTACTTAAACTAAAACTTTTAGATGTTAGAGATCAAGAACGAGAACGAGGTATAACTTTAGTTGGGCCGCACCGCGATGATGTTTTACTCTCATTAGGAGAACACCAAGTAAAAGGATACGCAAGCCATGGTGAGTCATGGTCTATCGCACTTGCACTTCGTCTATCGTCTTTTCAATTACTAAAAGAGGAAGGCAATCGGCCAATTTTAATTTTAGATGATGTATTTTCTGAACTAGACGAAACACGTCGAGAGAAACTTGTGCAATTAGCGGAAGAGGCCGAACAAACATTTATAACAGTTGCGGTCGAAAGCGACTTACCTAAAAATCTAAATGGTGTTCGATATTTAGTTAAATCTGGCACGGTTAAAAAATTATGAGTGAACCAAAATCTAAACGCGATATCGCGCGTGAATTGTTTCGCGCTTACAAAACCCAAATTCGCAAACCAAGAAAAATTGTGGAGCTTGAAGAACGTGTAAATACTTCTGACCCACAACCACTAAGTACAGTTTTTAATGAAATTATTGCTAACCGGGATTGGCGCCAAGGAATCGCTGAAGGTAATTTATTTAGCGATTGGGAGAAAGTTGTTGGTGAAGATATTGCTCAACATTCAAACCCAATTACTTTGCTTGATGGAAAACTAACAATTCAAACTTCTTCAACAGCTTGGGCAACTCAACTTCGCTTAATTTCAAATGATCTTTTAAAAACACTTCAACAAAGCGCGCCAGGTGCTTTAGTTGAAGAATTAGTTGTGATCGGACCACACGCCCCATCTTGGAAACGCGGCCTTCGAACCATCCGTGGCGCAAAAGGGCCAAGAGACACTTACGGTTGATCGCCCACTAGGGAGCCTCACCCTGCGCTTAATAATCGCCCTAATCCACCATAGAAGGCTTTTTTGGGCTATCGCTCTTTCCAAAACCCACTAGGATTACGGACGAAACCCCAGTAAAAACTGACGAGGTTTGGCTATGGCAGGTTGGAGCCCTAATCCACCTGCGCCACGAACAGCTAAGAAAGGTCTTTTAGTGCCAACCCAAGCCCCAAAGAAAGAGAACGCAAAAGCGTACGACGCCAGCGCGATCACAGTTCTTGAGGGACTCGAAGCGGTTCGTAAACGTCCCGGTATGTATATCGGCTCCACTGGGGAGCGTGGACTCCATCATTTAGTTTATGAAATCGTAGATAACTCGGTTGATGAAGCACTTGCTGGTTATTGCGACGAAATATCAGTAACACTTTTAGAAAATGGCGGCGTACAAGTAATCGATAACGGCCGCGGTATCCCAGTCGACATGCACCCAATTGAGAAAAAACCAGCGCTTGAAGTTGTATTAACAGTTTTACACGCCGGCGGAAAATTTGGTGACGGCGGTTATTCTGTTTCTGGCGGACTACATGGTGTTGGTGTCTCTGTTGTAAACGCGCTCAGTCAAGATTTAGAAGTTGTTGTGCAACGAGATGGATTTTACTGGAACCAAAGTTACAAATTAGGTGTTCCGCAAGCTCCGCTTAATAAAGGCGAAGCTACTGATAGAACCGGAACTCAAGTTACTTTCTGGCCATCCGAAGAAATCTTCGAAACAACAGATTTTTCATTTGAAACTTTATCGGCACGTTTTCGAGAAATGTCATTTTTAAATAAAGGTTTAGCGCTATCACTTAAGGATGAACGGTTGGGACATGTTGATGACACCGGCGAACCGTTATTTATTAAATTTAACTATCCAGGCGGTATTTCTGATTTCGTAAAGCACTTAAACCTAACTAAAGGCGCAAGCCATAAATCTATTATTTCTTTCGGTGGCGAAGATACCAAACAGAAAATGTCGCTCGAAATAGCAATGCAATGGAACACTGGATTTACTGAATCGGTTTACACATTTGCCAACACAATAAATACCCAAGAAGGCGGAACCCATGAAGAAGGCTTCCGAACTTCTTTAACTTCTTTAATAAATAAATTCGGCGAAGACTGGGGTTATATCCGCAAGAAAGAAGACCGCCTCACCGGTGATGATGTTCGTGAAGGATTAACCGCAATTGTTTCAATCAAAATGGCCGAACCACAATTTGAAGGCCAAACTAAAACTAAATTAGGAAATACTGAAGTGAAATCCTTCGTACAAAAATCTGTGAACGACAATTTAGGCTCTTGGTTTGAACGGAACCCAACAGAAGGAAAAGAAATTGTCCGTAAATGTATTGATGCTGCTGCAGCTCGCGTGGCTGCACGAAAAGCTCGAGACCTATCAAGAAGCCGAAAAGGTTTATTAGAAGGGCGCGGCATGCCCGGAAAATTAGCTGATTGCCAATGGACCGAACCGGAAAAATGTGAACTTTATATTGTTGAAGGTGATTCAGCGGGCGGTTCAACTAAAGGCGGCCGCGATTCTCGAAACCAAGCGGTTCTTCCAATCCGCGGAAAAATTCTCAACGTAGAAAAGGCACGGATCGATCGAGTTTTACAAAACAATGAAGTGCAGGCGTTAATAACCGCACTAGGTACTGGCATCCATGAAGATTTCGATGTTGCAAAACTTCGTTACCATAAAATTATTTTAATGGCGGACGCGGATGTGGATGGACAACATATCCGTACACTTTTATTAACACTCCTATTTAGATTTATGCGCCCATTAATTGAACAAGGATTTGTTTATTTAGCGCAACCACCTCTTTATAAAATTAAATGGGGCGGGAAAGAACCAGTCCAATATGCATTTTCCGACAAAGAACGTGACGGCCTAATAAAAATAGGAATTGATTCCGGAAAACGTTTACCTAAAGAAGACGGCATCCAACGCTTCAAAGGTTTGGGTGAAATGCCAGCTAAAGAACTTTGGGACACCACAATGGATCCAGCGCACCGCGTATTAATGCACGTAACTTTGCAAGATGCAGCAGCAGCGGATGATTTATTTTCAGTATTAATGGGCGAAGATGTAGAGCAACGACGTAACTTTATTCAACGCAACGCAAAAGATGTTCGCTTCTTAGATATTTAATAAAAAGAAACCAGGAGAATAAATTGGAAGAGCAATTACCGATTACTGATCGCGTAGAGGTTGTAGATCTACAAGTCGAGATGGCGCGTTCATATCTCGATTATGCGATGAGCGTTATTGTCGGTCGCGCACTCCCAGATATCCGGGATGGTTTAAAACCAGTTCACCGCCGCGTGCTTTATGCGATGTACGACGCTGGTTATCGGCCAGATAAGGGTTACTACAAATCTTCACGCATCGTCGGTGACGTTATGGGTAATTACCACCCGCATGGAGATGGCGCGATTTATGACACTTTAGTTCGGTTAGCCCAACATTGGTCACTTCGTTATCCACTTGTTGACGGCAATGGAAACTTTGGTTCACCTGGTAATGATCCGGCTGCAGCGATGCGTTATACAGAAGCGCGTTTGGATTCACTCGCCATGGAAATCATGCGCGATATTGACGAAGGCACGGTTGATTTTGTTTCCAACTACGACGGCAGATCCCAAGAACCAGTTGTACTTCCGAGCCGTTTCCCAAACTTATTAGTTAATGGTTCTGCCGGTATCGCTGTTGGTATGGCGACCAACATCCCGCCACACAATCTCCGGGAAATATGTAGCGCTGTGCAATGGGCCTTAGACAATCCAGATGCATCACCCGAAGATTCCTTAACCACAATGCTAGGAATTGTAAAAGGGCCAGATTTCCCAACTAAAGGTTTAATTGTTGGGCGCAAAGGAATTGAAGATGCATACCGAACTGGGCGTGGTTCCATAATTATGCGTGCTGTAATTGAAGTTGAAGAAATTAATAAACGTACATGTTTAGTTGTAACCGAACTTCCTTATCAAGTTAACCCAGATAATTTAGCTTTAAAGATCGCAGAATTAGTAAAAGATGGGAAAATTAAAGGTATTGCAGATGTTCGCGACGAAGGCAATGAACGCTTAGGGCAACGATTAGTTGTAGTGCTTCGTAACGACGCGGTAGCAAAAGTGGTTATTAACAATCTTTATAAACAAACACAATTACAAGATTCGTTTGGCGCGAACATGTTGGCCCTTGTTGATGGAGTACCTAGAACTCTTAAATTAAATGAGTTTGTTCGTTATTACATTGACCACCAAATTGAAGTTATTGTTCGAAGAACTAAATACCGATTAAGCGAGAAAGAAAAACGCGCTCATATTTTGGGCGGTTATTTAAAAGCCCTAGATGCGCTAGATGCAGTAATTGCATTAATTCGCGCCAGCGCTAACTCTGATGCAGCTCGAGAAGGTTTGATGAAACTTCTTGAGGTAGATGAAATCCAAGCTAATGCTATTTTGGATATGCAACTTCGTCGCCTTGCTGCTTTAGAACGACAAAAAATTATTGATGAATTTGACGGCCTCATGGCTGACATTGTTGAGTTAAATGAAATCTTAGCTAGCCCGGAAAAACAACGTTCTATTATCAAAAACGAACTTCTTGAACTTACAGAGAAGTACGGAGATGATCGTCGTACCCAAATAATTGCCGGCGATACTGATTTATCAGTAGAAGATTTAATTCCAGATCAAGATGTAGTTGTAACAATTACTCGAGGTGGGTATTCAAAACGAACTAAGGCCGATGCGTACCGAGCCCAAAAACGAGGCGGTAAAGGCGTTAAAGGTGCCTCATTAAAACAAGATGACATTGTCGAACACTTCTTTACAGCGTCAACACACGATTGGTTGCTTTTCTTAACTAACCAAGGTCGGGTTTATCGCGCAAAAGTTCACGAGTTGCCAGATGCTGGAAGAGATGCCCGCGGCCAACATGTCGCGAATTTATTAGCATTCAAACCGGATGAGACCATAGCGTCTGTAATTGGAATTAGAGATTATCAATCACTGCCACATTTAGTTATCGCAACAAGAAGCGGTGTTGTTAAGAAGAGCCCACTTGTTGAATACGACTCAAATCGCACTGGTGGACTTATCGCAATTTCATTACGGGATGGCGATGAAGTTGTATCTGCTTCCGCAATTACATCTTCCGATGAGATTTTATTAATATCACGCAAAGGAATGTCACTTCGGTTCACTGCAGATGATGAATCGCTGCGGCCAATGGGACGCTCCGCAACCGGAGTTATAGGAATGAAGTTCCGTAAAGATGATGAACTATTAACAATGGTTTCAATCCCAAAAAACTCCGATGATGTAAAACAGTATGTATTAACAGCGACAGACGGCGGTTTTGGAAAACGAACACCACTTGCTGAATATCGTTCGCAAGGTCGTGGCGGCATCGGCGTTAAAGCTGCAAAAATTGATGAAGGATCTCGCGGTATTTTGGTTGGAGCGTTAATCGTTAACGATAGTGATGAAATTCTTGCAATTACATCTAGTGGCAGCGTCATGCGAACTGAAGTTTCACAAGTGCGTGAAACTGGTCGCGACACAATGGGAGTTCGATTGGTGAACTTAAACGATGGCATAACTGTCGTTTCACTAACGAAAGTAAGCGAGGAATAACGCACTTTTGGTTGCTACCAATTGTTCGGGTAATCTTGCGCCTCGCACTGATCCAAGTCAGGGCGAAAAGTAGGGCCTATAGCTCAGCCTGGTTAGAGCGCTTCCCTGATAAGGAAGAGGTCAGTGGTTCGAGTCCACTTAGGCCCACACTCGTTAGCAACGAGGTTTCTTACGATTTGCATTTTAAAGTCTTAGGAAATAGTTTTACCGAAAGCAATTTGGGGACCTAGCTCAATTGGTAGAGCACCGCCTTTGCAAGGCGGGGGTTAGGGGTTCGATTCCCCTGGTCTCCACGTGACTAACACACCAAACTCAAAAGCAACTTTGCACACCAACAAAGGTGACATTGTTGTCGATTTATTTCCTAACCATGCGCCAAAAACTGTTGCAAACTTTGTAGAACTTGCCAGCGGCTCCCGCGAATGGGTTGATCCACGTACTGGATATAAAACTTCAGAAAAACTTTACGACGGCACAGTTTTTCATCGAGTAATTAAAGGTTTTATGATTCAAGGCGGCGATCCACTTGGCCAAGGAACTGGCGGACCTGGATATAATTTTGCTGACGAATTTCATCCAGAACTAAATTTTGATCGCCCTTATTTGTTAGCAATGGCTAATAGTGGTCCAGGAACAAATGGTTCACAATTCTTCATTACAGTCGCTGCGACTGCTTGGTTGAACCGTAAACACAGCATTTTTGGCGAAGTTACAGACGCTGCAAGCCAAGCTGTTGTGGATGCAATAGCTACCACCGCTACCGGAGCACAAGATCGACCAATTGAAGCGGTAAAAATTAATTCTGTTTCGCTAAGTTAATTATTTCTTATTTAATAACGTGAAACGGTTTGCAACAGATTCATTAACAAATTTAATTCTGGTAATAATTGCCGGCAGTTATTTATTGCAAATGATTATCCCCGGATATGAATCCGCGCTTTTACTAGCTAAAGATCCAGTTATCAATGGTGAGTACTACCGAATTCTCACAGTAGCGCTATTGCATGGTGGGCTACTTCATTTAGGATTTAACCTTTACTCGCTCCACTTGCTCGGCACACCGGTCGAAGCTTTTTTCGGCAAAGGTCGGTATCTCACAATCTTTATCGGCTCACTAATCGCAGCTTCATTAGCTTCACTAACTTTCAATCCACCATACGTGTATTCAATTGGCGCTTCCGGAGCGATCTTCGGATTATTTGGTGCACTCGCTGTTGGTGGGAAACGGATGGGTGTAGATTTCCGAAGCATTGGAACAATTGTCGCGATTAATTTCGCCCTCGGTTTTATAATGAGCGGAATTGATTGGCACGCACATTTAGGCGGCTTACTTGGCGGCGCGGCAGTTACTTGGGTTTTACAGAGAACCAGAGAGCGCTAAAAGTTATACACAGCTTTATCCACACTGTGGAGAATTACAATGGTGTAATTAATAAATAGGTATTAACGCCATTTAGTGGCGAGTGAGAAGCCCACGCCAATAAAAGCAAAACCGACCAACATATTCCAAGCACCAATATTTGGGATTGGATAGGCGGTCTGTGAGATGTAGAAGACCACAATCCAGAGCAGACCGAGAAGGAAGGCAGCGACCATAACTGGGGCTAACCAAGCTGGACTTTCTACCGGGCCGGATTCCTGCTCCAATATCTCTGCAGGGATGTAGTTATCTTTCTTCTTCTTGCGGACTTTTGATGTAGGCATAGGGTCAGATTACACCCCAATCTTTAGATTTGGGTAGCGGTAGTAGTTAGAAATAGCCAGAAAGGGTGCAAATGAAGATCTTGGTTGTAAATAACTTTGACTCATTTGTATTTAACCTAGTCGACTACCTAAAGCGTTTAGGTGCGGATTGCACGGTGTTAAACAACGATCAAATAAATATATCTGAAATCGAAAATTACAACGGAGTCTTAATTTCGCCAGGCCCTGGAACTCCAGAAGAGGCCGGAGCAAGTATCGAAGTGGTAAAGAAATGCGCAGAATTAAATAAACCACTTCTTGGTATTTGTTTAGGTCACCAAGCAATCGGTGTTGCTTTTGGTGCAACAGTAGAACACGCTCCTGAGTTATTGCACGGAAAAACTTCGCAAGTGACGCACGATAACCGCGGCGTGCTAAATCAGATAGCTTCACCACTTACTGCGACTAGATACCACTCACTCATTATTAAAAATAGCTCAATCCCAAAAGAGTTAGAAGTTACTGGAAAAAGTGAATCGGGAATTATTATGTCAATCAAACATAAAACCTTACCGATAGAGGGATTGCAATTTCATCCCGAGGCGATTTTAACTGAACACGGATATCAAATATTAGGAAACTGGCTAGTGCAATGCGGAGATCGCGATGCGCGAAAAAAATCAGAAGGTTTTAATCCGATTGTAATTAGAGGTTAATTAGTAGCTGCCCTATTAATAGTAATTGTTACGGAGCTACCAATAGTTTTTACTGAACCACCATCTGGTGCTTGCGCCAATACAATTCCGACTGGCTGAGTTGCATCAATAGCATCAACTATTTTCACCAAGAAGCCGGCTTGGATTAATAAAGTGCGGGCTTGTATCTCACTAACGCCAATCAAAGTTGGGACTTGCACGTTCCCACTTGCGATATCAAGAACTACGCCACTTCCAGCTCTAACTGTCTCTCCGGATTGCGGAGTTACCACCAATACAGTCCCAGGTACTTGTTCGGAATCAACCGGGTTTGTTCGCAAAATAACCAAACCAGATTGGACTAAAAGAATCCGCGCCTCTTCTAATGAAATACCGATTAGCCCGACTGGGACAGTGGCATCTCCTGGTCCGTCGGAAAGCGTCAAAGTAACGCTACTTCCGGAAGATACTTTAGAAGTTGCAAGTGGAAGTTGAGAAACAACTCGATCTATTGGAATTCTTGGATCGCGGGCTCTGTTTATTGTGATTGTGAAACCAACCAATAATTCGCGCGCTTGTGTTTCAGTCAAACCCACTACATTTGGCAGACCGGCGCTGAGTTTCGAATCAGTTTTGGAAAAAATTGTAAAATTCGCCACAACACCTAATCCCAATAAGACTACAGAAAGAAGCGCAGCCATTTTTAATCTCTTTGTGGGCTTTTTAATTCTTGGGATTTCTCGAGTGATTGCTTCACCGCGAGCTAAACGTTTCAAATCATCAAGCATCGCAATGGCGTTTTGATAACGATCATCTGGGCTCTTTGCTAGCGCAACTGAAATAAAGTTGTCGACCATCGAATTTAAAGTTGGTTGTAATTGTGTTGCAGGAGTAACTACACCTGAGACATGTTGGTAAGCAATTGCTACCGGTGTATCTCCAGTAAATGGTGGCTTACCAGAAATTAATTCATAAAAAAGACAGCCAACTGAATATAAATCACTACGTGAATCTGCTTGATCTCCAATTGCTTGTTCTGGCGAGAGATATTGCGCAGTTCCAACAACATTCCAAGT
>CAFAAT010000009.1_pt1 | contig 15628 bp, 13 predicted proteins | sample 7267671 | NCBI WGS metagenome assembly CAFAAT01 (sample SAMEA6813994, study PRJEB35770) | freshwater metagenome | biome: Freshwater; feature: Freshwater reservoir; material: water | place: Czech Republic | collected 2017-08-18 | depth 30m m | reverse complement strand
GGTAAAGGAAGCGACCGTGATTATGTTGCTGGCGCCAGACCACAAACAACGCCACATTTACAATGATTCAATTGCGCCAAATCTTAAAGATGGCGACGCGCTTTTCTTTGCGCACGGTTTTAATATTCGCTTCGGTTACATTAAGCCAAGCTCAAATGTCGATGTCTGTATGGTTGCGCCAAAGGGTCCAGGACATTTAGTTCGTCGTGAATTTGTTGCGGGACGTGGCGTGCCAGATATCGTTGCGGTTGAACAAGATTCAACTGGAAATGCTTGGCCGTTAACACTTTCTTACGCAAAAGCTATGGGCGGACTTCGCGCCGGTGCAATCCTTACAACATTTACTGAAGAGACTGAAACTGATCTGTTTGGTGAACAATCAGTTCTTTGTGGCGGCGCATCGCAATTAGTTATGTACGGTTTTGAGACTTTAGTTGAGGCTGGTTACCAACCAGAAGTTGCATACTTCGAATGCTTACACGAACTTAAATTAATCGTCGATTTGATGTACGAAGGTGGAATCGCGAAACAACGTTGGTCCGTTTCAGATACTGCTGAATATGGAGATTATGTATCTGGCCCACGAGTTATCGACCCAAGCGTAAAAGCGAATATGAAAGCTGTTCTTGCCGATGTTCAAAATGGCACATTCGCTAAACGTTTTATTGATGACCAAGATGCAGGCGCACCTGAGTTCAAAGCGCTTCGCGCAAAAGGTGAAGCTCACCCAATTGAGGCTGTCGGTCGTGAACTTCGTAAATTGATGTCATGGGTAAAAGCCGCGAACAAGGACGATTACAAAGAAGGTTCTGTGTCGCGTGGCTAAACCAATCGTCTTAATTGCAGAAGAACTTAGCCCTGCCACTTTAGAAGCGCTTGGTCCTGATTTCGAAGTACGAAATTGCGATGGCGCAAACCGAAGTGAACTTCTCGCTGCCCTTAGTACTGGCGTCGATGCAGTGTTAATTAGATCTGCAACCAAGATGGATAGTGAAGCAATCAATGCTGCAAAAGGTTTAAAAGTTATTGCTCGTGCTGGTGTTGGATTAGATAACGTCGATATTGCCGCAGCAACTGCCGCCGGCGTAATGGTTGTTAACGCACCAACTTCAAACATTGTTAGCGCAGCCGAACTCGCAATCTCGCTTTTGTTAGCAAGCGCGCGCTCTATCGCTCCAGCGCACGCAGCGCTACGAAATGGCAAATGGGCGCGCTCTAAATACACAGGTACGGAACTATTTGAAAAAACTTTGGGCATTGTTGGTTTTGGCAGAATCGGCCAATTAGTTGCTTTGCGGATGCAAGCTTTCGGTATGGATGTTGTCGCTTACGATCCTTACTTACAACCAGCGCGTGCAGCACAACTTGGGGTACGCCTTATTACGCTAGATGAATTATTAGTGCAATCTGATTTCATCACAATCCACTTACCTAAAACTAAAGAGACTGCAAACTTAATCGGAGAAGCTGCACTTAAGAAAGTTAAGCCATCGGTCCGCATAATTAATGCAGCTCGTGGCGGAGTGCTTGATGAATTTGCTCTTCACAAAGCAATCACAGAAGGACGCGTTGCTGGCGCAGGTTTAGATGTTTTCGCAACTGAACCTTGTACTGATTCACCACTATTTCAACTCGATCAAGTTGTTGCGACTCCACACTTAGGTGCATCTACTGATGAAGCCCAAGAACGTGCTGGAATAGCAGTAGCGGTATCAGTTCGAAAAGCGCTCTCTGGCGAATTAGTCCCAGATGCGGTAAACGTTAAAGGTGGCGCAATTGATGAAGATATTCGCCCAAGTTTGCCATTAGTAGAAAAACTTTCGCAAGTTGCAACCGCAATCGCTGGTGAACTTCCCGTAGCAATTGCGATCGAAGTTAAAGGCGATATCTCTGGCCACGATTGTTCCGTACTTGCAACTAGTGCAATGAAAGGCGCGCTACTTGCAACCGGTGCCGAAGATGTTACATATGTTAACGCGCCAAATATTGCAGAAGAACGCGGTTTAACTGCAACTGTTACAACCAATGCCGAGAGCCCAGAATTTCGCAGCATGATCACTTTGCACGCATCATTTGCCGATGGAAAATTTGTTGATGTACACGGCACCTTGATGGGTATTAGAAAAGTAGAAAAAATCATTGCAATCGATGGCTTTGATTTAGATCTGCCCCCAACAAGCCACATGCTATTTCTCCGCTATGGCGATCGTCCTGGAATTGTGGGAATTGTCGGTAACACACTTGGTAAGGCCAGCATAAATATCGCGGGCATGCAGGTGGCACGCAACAGCGAAGGTGGGGAAGCGTTAATGGCAATCACTGTTGACTCTTCAATTCCAATTGAAATGGTCGAGTTAGTTAAGAAAGAAACCGGTTCTAATTCCGTTACTTCAGTATCGTTGTTGGGATAAGCCATGAGCAAATCATTTAATCTTGCAGTTATCGGTGGCGATGGCATTGGTCCAGAAGTTGTAGCCGAAGGACTCAAAGTTCTAGATGCCGTCTCTCTAAAATATGGCATCACTTTCAATAAGAAAGAGTATGAACTTGGTGCTCGCCTCTGGCATAAAACTGGCGAGACGCTTCCTGATGCAACGCTGAACGAATTAGCGAAAGCAGATGTAATTCTGCTTGGCGCAGTTGGCGATCCAACAGTTCCAAGCGGTGTTTTAGAGCGCGGCTTATTATTGAAGATTCGCTTCGCTTTTGATCATTTTATTAATTTGCGACCAGCACGGTTATATCCTGGGGTTAAATCGCCACTTGCTGGCGTTAGCGAACTTGATTTCGTTGTGGTTCGTGAAGGTACTGAAGGTCCATACGTTGGAGCTGGTGGCGTTCTTGCGGAAGGCACATCCGACGAAATCGCTACTGAAGAGAGCCTAAATACTCGACGTGGTGCCGAGCGGGTAATACGAAATGCATTTACACGTGCGCAATTACGGCCACGTAAGAAATTAACTTTGGTACATAAGAATAATGTACTTACTCGTGCTGGCAGTTTATGGACTCGAACATTTAACGATGTTGCGAAAGAATTTCCGGATGTAGCGACTGATTACTTGCATGTCGATGCGGCTTCCATGTTCTTTGTTACTAATCCAGATCGTTTTGATGTGGTTGTAACGGACAATCTTTTTGGTGATATCTTGACCGATATTGCAGCTGCCATTTGTGGTGGACTTGGTTTGGCTGCTTCTGGAAATATTAATCCAACTGGCAAGTTCCCATCGATGTTTGAGCCAGTCCACGGTTCAGCTCCCGATATCGCTGGTAAAGGAATCGCAGATCCAACTGCAACCATAATGTCAGTTGCAATGATGCTTAGCCATTTAGGTTTAACTGACGCTGCTAAAGATGTAGAGAAAGCAGTGGCAGCAGATTTGCTAACTCGCGGCGATAAAAAGCGTTCCACTAGTGAAATTGGCACACTTCTTGCTAGCGCGGTGAAGGGGTAGTTATGAAAATAAATGTCACTCCATCATCCACTGCGTTGCCAGATGCCGTACGCCAAGCAAAAGTAGATGAAGGTGGATTTGGAAAATATTTCACTGACCACATGATTATTGCTAATTGGCATGTGGATTCGGGATGGGGTGATGCTGAATTAAAAGCATATGGTCCACTCTCGCTCGACCCAGCAACGATGGTTTTACATTACGGCCAAGAAATTTTTGAAGGATTGAAGGCGTATTGGCAACCAGATAACTCAATTAGTTTGTTCCGTCCCGATGCAAACGGAAAACGTTTTGCTAAATCGGCAAAGCGTTTAGCATTACCAGAGCTCCCAGTCGAAGCATTCATTAAAACTATCGAAACTTTAGTAAAGCAAGATAAGGGTTGGGTGCCACATAAAGTAGGTTCTTCGCTCTACATTCGGCCGTTTATGATCGCAACAGAAGTTGCAATCGGAGTTCGGCCTTCAAAGAGCGCTTCTTACATATTAATTGCCTGCCCAGTTGGTGCATATTTCTCAACTACAACCGCAGTAACTGTTTGGATTTCTACTGAATATGTCCGCGCATCACTTGGTGGAACTGGTGAAGCTAAGTGTGGTGGAAACTATGCAGCATCGCTACTCGCACAGCAGCAAGCAGCAGCTCAAGGTTGCGATCAAGTTGTTTGGTTAGATGCGCTAGAGCGTAAATGGGTAGAAGAGATGGGCGGTATGAACCTTTATTTTGTTAAAGGAAAAGGTAAAGATGCCACAATTTTCACACCTAAATTAACCGGCACGCTACTTCCTGGAGTTACGCGCGATTCCATTCTTACTGTTGCAAAAGATCTTGGTTATAAAACTGAAGAAGGAATGATTTCAATCGACGATTGGCGCGACGGTGTTGCTAGTGGTGAGATTACCGAAACTTTTGCCTGTGGCACTGCTGCAGTTATCTCACCAATCGGTGGCGCTAAGAGCGAATTTGGAAATTGGCCAACCGGTGATGGAACTCCTGGTCCGATCACTATGCAACTTCGTGAACATTTGCTTGGAATCCAACATGGAACTATCGAAGATAAACATGGTTGGAATGTAAAGGTCTGTTAATGACAATCTCCGATGCGTTCCATATTTATGACACCACACTTCGCGATGGTGCCCAACAAGAAGGTTTAAATCTTTCAGTTCACGACAAACTTACAATCGCTCGTCACCTTGATGATCTCGGTGTTGGTTTTATTGAAGGCGGATGGCCTGGGGCTAATCCAAAAGATACTGAATTCTTTGCACTTGCAAAGAAAGAGTTAAAGTTAAAGAACGCAACCTTTGTGGCATTCGGTGCAACGCGTCGTCCAGGTGTTAAAGCTGCTGATGATGCGCTACTTCGTGCTCTCGCAGATTCTGGCGCACCAGCAGTAACTCTCGTTGCAAAAGCCCACGATCGACACGTTGATTTGGCTTTGAAAACAAATCTTGATGAAAATCTCGCCATGATTCGCGAATCAATTCATTTTCTAAAAGAAGGCGGCCAGCGGGTATTTCTTGACGCTGAACATTTCTTCGATGGATACCGTTCAAATCCTGCATATGCACTTGAAGTTGTTCGAGTTGCCGCGGAAGCTGGCGCTGACGTAGTTGCGCTTTGCGACACTAACGGCGGCATGTTGCCGGATGAACTCTCGCATGTTGTACACGATGTATTAGGAAAGAGCGCTGCACGTCTTGGAATTCATTGCCATAACGACACTGGTTGCGCAATCGCTAACTCATTAGCTGCGGTCGCTGCTGGCGCTACCCATGTGCAAGGCACGCTAAATGGTTATGGTGAACGCACCGGTAATGCTGATCTAGTCTCGATCATCGCAAACCTGGAATTAAAAAAGAAGCAATTAGTGCTGCCTAAAAATTCACTCCATGAAGCATTCCGAATTTCACATGCCATTGCTGAAGTCACTAACGTGGCATCTAGCGCACGCCAACCATATGTAGGTATTTCTGCTTTTGCGCATAAAGCTGGATTGCATGCATCCGCTATTAAAGTTGATCCTGCGCTTTACCAACACGAAGATCCTGCCAGTGTTGGGAATGATCGTCGGATGTTGGTCTCTGATATGGCTGGTCGCGCATCGATTGAATTGAAATCACAAGAACTCGGTATTGATATAGGTGACGATAAAGAAGTGCTTACTCGAGTCGTAGAACGTGTAAAAGAAATGGAATCACGCGGCTATACATTTGAAGCTGCAGATGCATCTTTTGAATTATTACTTCGAGAAGAGATTGATGGAAAGCGAGCAGAATTTTTTAAGATTGAAAAGTGGGAGACTGTTGTAGATCGAGGTGATGACGGCAGTGTTAAATCTCGCGCAAATGTCACAATCATTGCGCGCGGTCAAAAGATTGAATCATCTGGAATTGGAAATGGTCCAGTTAATGCGATTGATACTGCACTTCGATCAGGGCTAGAAAAATTCTATCCAGAGTTAAAGAAATTAGAACTTACCGATTACAAAGTTAGAATTCTTGAAGGTCGTCTGGGTACTGGCGCGGTTACTCGTGTTCTCGTAGAAACCAGCGATGGCAACGGGGAGTGGGACACAATTGGTGTACATGAAAACGTTATTGCCGCATCCGCAATGGCCTTAGAGGATGCATTGACATACGGGCTATTACGGCAAGGCAAAATTCCCGAGTAATCTAGCCAGATGGAACGAACGCTGCTTAGCGAATATCGCGAGCACTTAGTAATTGATCGCAATCTCTCCGAGAATTCTATTCGCGCATATTTAGCTGATTTAGAATCGTTGCTACAGCATATAAATAAATTGGGAATTACCGAATTTCCTCAATTAGATTTAAATCATCTCCGTTCTTGGCTCGCTAATTTACAAACAAGGGGAGCGGCTCGTTCTTCCATGTCGCGTCGGGTAGTTTCAATTAGAGCATTTACTTATTGGGGCGCAAAGAATGGTTGGCTTAGTAGTGATATTGGCCAACAATTGATTGCGCCAAAACCACAACGAACGCTGCCAAATATTTTAGATATCGAGAGCGCAATTACGACAATGGATGCGCTAGCAGCTCGAGTTGATGAGGGCGGCGGAATTGGCGCAGTAAGAGATCGCGCAATTGTTGAACTTTTATATGCATCTGGAATTCGGGTCTCGGAGTTATGTGGATTAGATATTCACGATATTGATTTTGATCGAAATACTTTAAGAGTCATTGGTAAAGGAAATAAAGAACGAATTGTGCCGATTGGATTGCCAGCGGTCCGAGCTGTTAAAGCCTGGCTGGATTCGCGAAATGAATTAGCAAACGAAAGATCCGAGAGTGCCGTATTTATCGGTACTCGGGGCAAGCGAATTGATCAGCGGACGGTTAGAGAGATTGTTTATGTTGCAGTAGATGCACTTGGTGGTAGCCAAAAAATGGGGCCACACGGTTTGCGACATTCTGCTGCGACACATTTGCTAGAAGGTGGTGCAGATTTAAGAACTGTGCAAGAAATTTTGGGTCATTCCTCATTAGCTACAACCCAGATTTATACCCATGTTTCACAAGATCGATTGAAGGCGGCTTACAAACAAGCTCATCCACGAGCGTAATAAAAGGGCTTAAGTAAGAATTGAACTAAATGGGTGTTCAGTTTGGATAATGCGAACTGATTTTGTCCGACCTCGCATCACGATCGAATTTGAAGTGATGTAATGCTCGCCGTAACGAACACCTCTTAATAGTTCGCCATCAGTAATTCCGGTGGCGGCGAAGAAAACATCATCACCTTTTACTAAATCATCAGTAAAAAGAATCTGGTTTAAATCTAATCCTTGAGCTTGGGCTTTTTCGCGCTCTTCTTCACTTCGTGGATGAAGCCGTCCTTGAATCGCGCCACCTAAACATTTCATCGCACAGGCCGCAATAATTCCTTCTGGTGTGCCACCAATTCCCATTAGCAAATCAATACCGGTATTTGATCGCGCTGCTTCAACTGCGCCGGCGACATCGCCATCGGTAATGAATTTAATGCGAGCACCAGCTTCACGAATATCTTTTACGAGTTGGTCATGGCGTGGTCGATCAAGAACTACAACAGTTAACGAAGAGATATCAACGTGTTTGGCTTTTGCAACTTTCTGTAAGTTCACCTTTACTGGCGCTGTAATATCAATTACATCGGCAGCTTCAGGACCTGTAACTAATTTCTCCATATAAAACACTGCGGATGGATCAAACATTGCACCGCGAGCAGAAAGTGCAATTACTGAAATTGCGTTGTTCATTCCTTTAGCGGTAAGCGTGGTGCCATCGACTGGGTCTACTGCCACATCTGCCGGGGAGCCGGTGCCATCACCAACTTCTTCACCGTTATAAAGCATTGGGGCGTTATCTTTTTCGCCTTCTCCAATTACAACGACGCCTTTCATTGAAACTGTTGAAATCATTTTGCGCATCGCATCTACTGCGGCTTGATCTGCACCATCTTTATTACCGCGGCCAACCCAACTTGATGCTGCGATTGCAGCTGTCTCGGTTACTCGAACTAATTCAAGTGCGAGGTTTCTAGATGGAAGGGTTTTTGCCATGGCGCCAATCTATCGGAAGCCATTTATTTAACGGTTTTACGCAGGGTTTTTGGATTGGCCGTGGATTTTGCACGCTCACCGCTCAGGTAGGATTTGGCCTGCACAGACCTTCGGGTTTGTGACATCTCAGTGCTCAAATAACACCTCGGTCTGATTTCAAGGGTAAAACTGCGAACTCAGTAGGTGACTCGAGTACGACGGGTTAAACAAAATGTTTAACCATAAACCGAGCGGGTTTTTTACCTACGTGTAGAAAACCTTAAAAGGAGTGTGCCGCCATGGCGGTTGTAACAATGCGAGAACTTCTCGACAGTGGAGTCCACTTCGGACACCAGACTCGTCGATGGAATCCAAAGATGAAGCGTTTTATTTTTACAGAGCGCAATGGCATCTACATTATCGATATCCAACAATCACTTGCTTTGATCGACCAAGCTTACGATTTCGTAAAAGATGCAGTCGCTAAAGGCGGACATATTCTTTTCGTTGGAACAAAGAAACAAGCACAAGAGCCAATAATTAGCCAAGCAGCACGAGTTGGTATGCCACATGTAACAGAGCGTTGGCTCGGCGGCATGCTTACAAACTTCCCAACCGTTTACAAGCGCGTACAACGTTTGAAAGAACTCGAAGCGCTAGAAGCATCTAATGATCAACTTCTAACTAAAAAAGAACTTTTGTTAATGAAGCGCGAACGTATCAAGCTATTTAAAAACCTTGATGGTATTCGCAATATGACTAAGTTGCCTGCGGCAATTTGGGTTGTAGATACTAAGAAAGAACACCTTGCAGTTGCTGAAGCGCACAAACTTGGTATTCCAGTTATCGCAATCTTGGATACAAACTGCGATCCAGATGAAGTTGATTATAAGATTCCTGGCAACGATGATGCGATTCGTTCTGTAACGCTACTAACTCGCGTAATTACTGATGCAATTGCGGCTGGTTTACAAGCACGTTCTGCAATTGCTGCAACTAAAGAAGCAGCAGCTGAAGCAGCACGCGCGGGCGCAGAATCTGTTGCAAGTGGCGAACCACTTGCTGAATGGGAGAAAGATTTACTTGGCGCAACAGCAACCGAAGTTGTAGCAGAAACACCAGCTGCAACTGATGAAAGCGCAGGCGCATAAGTGGCTTATACGGCTGAAGATGTAAAGAGATTACGCGAAGCAACCGCGGCTGGAATGCTTGATTGTAAGAAGGCGCTTGATGAATCAGGCGGCGATTATGAAAAGGCGATCGAAATTATTCGCGTTAAAGGTCAGAAAGGCATCACCAAGCGTGAAGGCCGGACTACTTCTAACGGTTTAGTTGTTGCAAAAGCTGAAGGCAATACTGCGGTAATGCTCGAACTTAACTGCGAAACTGATTTCGTAGCAAAAGGCGATCGCTTCCAAGCAGCTGCTAATGAATTAGTGGAACAACTCTTCGCAACCAAGATTAACGATGTCGCTGGTTTCTCAGCTTCAAAGTTAGCTTCTGGTAAGACTGTGCAAGAACATATCGACGAAGCTAATGCAACTCTTGGCGAAAAAATTGAACTTCGCCGCCTTGTAGTTCTCGATGGTTCACCAGTCGGGTTGTACTTACACCGCACGAGTCCAGATCTACCACCACAAGTTGGTGTTGTAGTTGCACTAACAAAAGCAAACCCAGAAACTGGTAAAGATATTGCGCAACATATTGCGGCGTTTTCACCGCAATACTTAAAGCGCGAAGAAGTACCAACTGATCTCGTTGAGAACGAACGTCGAGTTGCCGAAGAGACAGCCCGAAATGAAGGCAAGCCAGATGCGGCAATCGCCAAGATTACTGAAGGTCGAGTAACTGGATTCTTCAAAGATGTCACGCTCCTAGAGCAGGCATTCGCGAAAGATCAGAAGAAATCGGTCCAACAAGTTCTAGATGAGGCCGGAACTACTGTGTCTGCCTTCCATCGATTCCGCGTGGGTCAGTAACCTTTCCCTAGGGATCAATAAGTAAGTATCAGAAGTTAAAGAAAGGAGCACTCAAGATGGCAAGTAATCGAAAAAGCTATCGCCGAGTGCTCCTTAAACTTTCTGGAGAAGTTTTTGGCGGCGAAAAAGGAATCGGTGTTGATCCCGATGTTGTACATGATGTTGCAAACCAAATCGCAGATGTAGTTCGTAGTGGCGTTGAAGTAGCAATTGTGGTTGGCGGCGGAAACTATTTCCGCGGCGCAGAGTTGCAAACTCGCGGCATGGATCGCGCTCGCGCTGACTATATGGGCATGCTCGGTACAGTTATGAATTGTTTAGCACTTCAAGATTTCTTGGAGAAAGAAGGCATTGATACTCGAGTACAAACCGCGATTGCAATGGGACAAGTTGCTGAGCCATATGTACCACGACGCGCAATCCGCCACCTTGAAAAAGGTCGCGTAGTAATTTTTGGTGCCGGCGCTGGAATGCCTTTCTTCACAACCGATACTGTCGCAGCGCAACGCGCACTCGAAATCGGAGTGGATGCACTTCTATTAGCAAAGAGCGGTGTTGATGGCGTTTATAACGCAGATCCACGTAAAGATAAAAGCGCTACTAAATACGAAACAATTTCCTATGATGAAGTTTTAAGTAAGTCACTTGCAGTTGCGGATGCTGCAGCTTTTGCGCTCTGCCGCGAAAATAGTTTGCCAATTGTGGTCTTTGATTTAATGAGAAAAGGAAATATTGCACGAGCAGTTGCTGGTGAAAACATCGGAACCATAGTTTCTTAGAAATTTCCTATTAAGTAAGAAGGAGCAACATGTCGGATCTAGCCGGAATAACAAGTGACACCACTGCCAAGATGAATAAGGCAGTAGATGTGGCAAAAGAAGATTTCGCGAGCATCCGAACTGGCCGTGCGCACCCATCCATGTTCGGAAAAATTATGGTTGATTACTACGGAACTTTTACACCACTTTCACAATTAGCCTCAGTCCAAGTTCCAGAAGCACGGATGGCATTAATTACCCCTTATGACAAAGGCGCAATGGCTTCAATTGAGAAAGCGATTCGTGAATCTGATTTGGGAGTAAATCCTGGAAATGATGGCGGAGTAATCCGAATTAACTTCCCACAATTAACCGAAGAACGTCGCAAAGAGTTCATCAAGGTCGCCAAGAACAAGGGCGAAGATTCTAAAATTTCCCTGCGCAATATCCGACGTAATGCAAAAGAAGCGATGGAAAAGTTAGAAAAGGATGGCGTAATCGGTAAAGATGATTTAACTAGAGCTGAAAAAGATTTAGAGAAATTAACTTCAGATCACGTTGCAAAGATTGACGAACTGCTCAAGCACAAAGAGGTTGAACTTCTCGAAGTTTAGAGAATAACTCTTATGTCCGATCTGCACTCATTAAACGAAGCTATCAATAAGAAGGCAGGGCGAAATCTGCTGCCATCAATTGCCGTTTCTCTTAGTTTAATGGCGCTAATTTTCGTGACCATGAAATACCTTCCGATCGCATTTGTTGGCGTAGTTACGGTCGCAGTTGTACTCAGCGTCCGAGAGCTAACTCGAGCATTCAAAGTTGCAGACTTTAAAGTTTCACTCTTTCAATTATCACTAGCCACCACAGCGCTGATGGCATCGTCTTGGTTTGGTGGAGTGGCCGGCCTTGCCGTTGCGACCGCTTTAATATTGCCAATTCTTTACTTCTTGATCTTATTAAAAGGGATAACTGGATTTGTAAAGAATTCAACTGCCGCTACTTTTACCTTGATCTACCTTGGATTTCTTGGTGGTTTTCTAATTCTATTGGCGCGACCACATGATGGTTTATTGAATATTGCAACATTGGTTATTTTAGTTGGATGTAACGATACTTTCGCATACATTTTTGGCGTACTACTTGGCAAACATCCATTAGCTGAAAAGATCAGCCCAAAGAAAACTTGGGAAGGTTTTATTGGTGGATTGATATTCACCGCAATCGGTGGCGCGTTAGCTTTCCGATACATGCTCGAGTACAACCCTCTAATTGGTGCCGCAGTCGGTCTTTTAGGTGTGGTTACCGCAACTGTTGGAGATTTAATCGAAAGTGCGCTCAAGCGAGATTTATCAATTAAAGATATGGGTTCAATTCTTCCCGGACATGGCGGCATGTTAGATCGCTTAGATTCTGCGCTGCTCACAGCGCCTTCACTTTGGTGCGTGCTTGAACTAATTAAGCACTTCTCGTGAGCGAAATTAAATTAGTTTTCGAAGAACCTAAACAACGAAAAAAAGCACCTCAACATTTAGCCGATTTGACTCCAGAAGAGCGGCGCGCCAAAGCTATCGAGCTAGGGTTACCTGCCTTTCGAGCGAATCAAATCGCAACCCATTACTTCACGCACTTTAGCGATGATCCAGAGACTTGGACCGATATCCCAGCAACGATGCGGCCATTAGTAGCCGAACACTTTATGCCAAAGTTAATTACTTTAGTTAAATCGGTCGATTGCGATAACGGCAAAACTAGAAAAGATTTATGGAAATTGCATGACGGCGTAATGGTTGAATCAGTAATCATGCGTTACAAAGATCGCACCACCGTATGCATTTCATCGCAAGCTGGTTGTGGCATGAATTGTCCTTTCTGCGCTACCGGCCAAGCAGGTTTAACTAGAAACTTAACTGCTGGTGAAATCACAGCTCAAATTGTTGCCGCAGCAAAAGCTTGTAACGATGGAGAAATTGGCGAAGATCCAACTCGTCTTTCAAATGTGGTTTTCATGGGAATGGGCGAGCCGTTAGCTAATTACAATCCAGTTATTCGCACCATCAGAAATATTATTTCGCCAAACCCAGATGGACTTGGTATTGGAGCCCGCTCAGTAACAGTTTCAACAGTTGGTTTAGTCCCGGGAATTGAAAAGTTAATGAAAGAAGATATTCAAGTAACGCTCGCAATTTCACTTCACACACCTGATGATGAACTTCGCGATACTTTGGTGCCAATCAACTCTCGTTGGAAAGTTAAAGAAGTTTTGATGGCCGCTGATGCATATTCGGATAACACTGGTCGTCGATACTCCATTGAATACGCAATGATACGAGATATTAATGATCAGGCATGGCGGGCAGATTTACTTGGTCGGCTTTTGAAAAACCGCGATGCCCACGTAAATTTAATTCCGCTAAATCCAACGCCAGGTTCTAAGTGGACTGCATCTAGAAAGAAAGATGAGATGGAGTTTGTAAAGATCCTAGAAGATTATGGAGTTACGGTAACAGTTCGTGATACTCGTGGCCGTGAAATTGATGGTGCGTGCGGGCAGCTGGCCGCCGCTGAAAAAGTTTAATTAAGGGGTTTTATCTTTTAGGTTAAACGGGTAAATTCGGAGTCATAACTAGGAGAAGGAATCGGAATGAAAACTCTAAACAATTTCATCAATGGCAAGAGCGTTCCTGCGACAAGTGGAAAAACTTCGGATTTGATTAATCCAGCCACTGGTCAAGTATTCGCAAAAGCGCCTATCTCAAATGCGGCAGATGTAGATAACGCCATGAACGCAGCCGCAAAAGCTTTTGAAGATTTTCGAGACTCCACTCCCAGTGAAAGGCAAAAAGCGTTATTAAAAATCGCAGATGCGATCGAATCTCGTGCCGACGAGCTAGTTGCACTTGAAAGCGAGAACACTGGAAAGCCACTAGCGGTTACAACTTCGGAAGAAATTCCACCAATGTTAGATCAGATTCGTTTTTTTGCTGGTGCTGCGCGAAACCTTGAAGGCCGTTCTGCTGGTGAATATATGCGCGGTATGACTTCCTTTATTCGCCGCGAACCAATCGGAGTTTGCGCGCAAGTTACGCCTTGGAATTATCCAATGATGATGGCTGTTTGGAAGTGGGCCCCAGCCATCGCTGCTGGAAATACTGTTGTATTAAAACCAAGTGATACAACCCCCGTATCAACTCTCTGGATGGCTGAGTTAATGTCAGAATTTTTACCTGCTGGTGTCTTTAACGTTATCTGTGGTGATCGTGATAGCGGGCGTGCACTTATCGATCATGCAATCCCAGAGATGGTTTCCATTACTGGATCGGTAAGAGCAGGTATGGAAGTTGCCGGATCGGCAGCAAAAGATTTGAAAAAAGTTCATTTAGAACTTGGCGGCAAAGCGCCAGTAGTTGTCTTCGATGATGCTGATTTAGAAGCTGCAGCAGAAGCAATTGCGATTGCCGGATATTTCAATGCTGGCCAAGATTGCACCGCTGCGACTCGTGTTTTAGTTGAAGCGAGCGCATACGAGGATATGGTCGCGCTGTTAACTGACCAAGCCAAGAATAAAATTGCAATTGGTATGCCAGATCAAGATGTGCTGGTTGGCCCAGTAAATAATGCTAATCAATTAGCTCGAGTAAGTGACTTCTTTAACCGCACTCCATCGCATGCCACGGTGCAGACCGGTGGCGTTGCGCTTAAGCAACCAGGATATTTCTTCCCACCAACAGTCGTATCCGGGCTTCGTCAGGATGATGAGATGATCCAGAATGAAATTTTTGGACCAGTAATTACGATTCAGAAGTTTAATGATGAAGCTGAAGCAATTAGAAATGCCAATGGCGTTAAGTACGGTTTAGCTTCCAGCATCTGGACCAAAGATCACGGTCGAGCCATGCGACTTGCTCGGGCATTCGACTTTGGTTGCGTTTGGATCAATACCCACATTCCGGTCGTGGCCGAGATGCCACACGGTGGCTTCAAGCACTCGGGGTATGGCAAGGACCTTTCCCAATATGGGTTCGAGGATTACACCCGAATCAAGCATGTCATGACCAACCTCAACGCCTGATTTTGGTTGTAAAGTCCGCTCAGGAATTTAAATCGCCACTTCGAGTCAGAAAGTAGAGCCATGTCCGCCAATCAGAACGAGAAGTTAAACCCAATAACTAAATCAATTATCAATGCACAGCTCTCACGTCGTGGCGTACTTGCTGGCGTTGGCGCAATCGGTGCGAGCGTGGCGCTCGCTTCATGCGGAACTGGTTCTGGTGATACCGCCGTAAAAACTGTTGAAGATGTTAGCGACACCGAAAAAATTGTACGTTGGGCTAGCTGGCCTTATTACCTAGATTTCGATGAAGCTTCTAAGAAATACCCGACTCTTGAAGCATTTGCCGCAAAGACTGGGATTACTCCAACATATAAAGAAGATATCGACGATAACAACACTTTCTACGGCAAAGTACAAGGACAATTAAAAATTGGTTCGGATATCGGATATGACGTAGTTACTCCAACCGACTGGATGGTTGATCGTTGGATTCAGCTTGGATACGCCGCAAAATTCGATGAAGCAAACATCCCAAATAAGAAAAATATCCGTGCAATTTTAAACGATGTTGGCTATGACCAAGGTCGTCACTATTCATTAACTTGGCAATCAGGTTTTGCTGGTTTTGGCTGGAACACCGAAAAGATTAAAAAAGGCGTTCACACGATTGATGATCTTTTTGCAAAAGAAAATAAGGGTCGGATTATGGTGCTCTCCGAGCTACGCGACACCATGGGAATTATTCTGCAATATCAAGGCGTGGATCCATCAGGCGCATTCACCGAAGATCAATACATGAACGCAATCGATTTCCTCAAAGGTAAAATTGCAGATGG
>CAFAAT010000006.1_pt1 | contig 17873 bp, 16 predicted proteins | sample 7267671 | NCBI WGS metagenome assembly CAFAAT01 (sample SAMEA6813994, study PRJEB35770) | freshwater metagenome | biome: Freshwater; feature: Freshwater reservoir; material: water | place: Czech Republic | collected 2017-08-18 | depth 30m m | reverse complement strand
TCGAGCGCGGAAGAGACGGCAAAAGATTTATACCGAGTTCTCGCTGAAAAGAATTTAATGCGAACCGCAGGCAGCAAACCTGATTACCAATTTATCGCCACTGGCAGTACTGAAAATTTTGCAACGCTTGCTCGTAGATTCCTTGGGCCAGAAGTTGTAAATGTAAGAAGCAAGATTTAATTACTAGGGGAGTAACATTGAATTCAAATATTTCACGAATTGGCATAGAACGCATCGATGGGCGCAAACCTGATCAGTTACGGAAAATTAAATTCACTCGCGGTTGGTTAGATCATGCTGAAGGTTCAGTCTTAGTCGAATTCGGCAACACTCGAGTACTCTGTGCTGCTTCTTTCACTCCTGGTGTACCAAGATGGTTAGTCGGAAAAGGTAAAGGCTGGGTTACTTCCGAATATTCAATGTTGCCGCGCGCAACGCACTCTCGCTCTGATCGGGAGAGCGTAAAAGGCAAGTTAGGTGGCCGCACTCAAGAGATCTCCCGGTTAATCGGACGCTCACTTCGCGCTGTAGTAGATATGCAAGCACTTGGTGAAAATACATTGGTTCTAGATTGCGATGTGCTTCAAGCAGATGGCGGAACGCGCACTGCGGCAATTACTGGCGCATACGTTGCACTCGCTGATGCAATCTCTTGGGCAAAAGGAAAAGGTTATGTTCCGCTTAATTCACAACCACTAAAAGGTTCGGTTGCAGCAGTTAGCGTTGGCATAATCAACGGCACACCAATGTTAGATCTTTGTTACGACGAAGATGTAACAGCAGAGACTGATATGAACGTAGTTTGCATGGGCGATGGCACATTTATTGAAGTGCAAGGTACTGCGGAAGGTGCACCATTTGATCGCGCACAACTTGATAAATTACTGGACCTTGCAGTTGCTGGTTGTGGCACCTTAACGCAAATGCAGATGGATGCGCTGAAGTAATTGAAATTAGTTATTGCATCGCGCAATAAAGGCAAGATTGAAGAACTTGCACGAATTCTTGCAGTTGTAGCGCCAAATGTTGAATTAGTCGGCAGCGATCAATTCCCAGATTTATCAGATGTAGCAGAGACTGGCGAAACATTTGAAGCGAATGCACTATTAAAAGCTCGAACTATTTCTCGTGAAACTGGACTTCCTGCGATCGCAGATGACAGCGGACTTTGCGTTGATGCGCTAAATGGTGCACCAGGAATTTATTCAGCGCGTTGGTCAGGCACACATGGTGATGATCGAGCAAACTTGGAAAAAGTTTTGCAGCAATTAGAAGATGTAAAAATTGAAAATCGTGGCGCTGCATTTAAATGTGTGGTCGCGCTAGTTTTGCCGAGCGGTCAAGAAGCTACTCGGGAAGGTGAAATTCGCGGTGTAATCCGGAGAGCTTCTGAAGGTGATGGTGGCTTTGGTTACGACCCAATTTTCCAACCAATCGGATATCAGGTAACAATGGCGCAATTATCAGCAGTCGAAAAGGATGAAATCAGCCATCGCGGGAAATCACTTCGCGCAATCGCCCCTGAAGTAGCCCGGTTATTGGCTTGAATTCAGTGGCATTAGTAATGCCCTGGGGTATCCTTAAGTCATAAATCAGCGTCTACCTGCGTTGATTACTCGAAACTAATTCAGGGAGTAAATAGTGGCCGCAAAGAAGAAGGCAGCAAAGAAGTCCCCAGCTAAGAAAGCTGCAAAACGTACGGCGAAAAAATCGTCTGCGAAAAAATCTTCAGCTAAGAAAGCTGTGAAGCGTCCAGCTAAGAAAGCTGCGAAGAAGTCAGTTAAGAAGTCAGTTAAGAAGTCAGCAAAGAAAGTTGCTAAGAAATCTGCAAAGCGCGGATCAGGTTCAGCGAAAATTGTTATTCCGCCAGTACCAAGTAGATCATCGACACCAACGATTGTTTCTACAACTCCAAAAGCTGGAACAAGTTCTTCCGCTAAAGCTGCACCAGCAGCGCCAGCTAAGAAAGGTTCAAGCCGCGTCACGCTTTTGGTTTTACTTGGAATTTTAATTCTCGGCTTAATTGTTTCTAACCGAAATAATTCATCAGATGATGCCGCCCCAACTCCAACCGAGTCGGCAACTATTTCTGAATCACCAACACCAGAAGCATCTGCAGAAGCGCTCGCTGCACATGAAGCACCACTTGGATTTGTTGCTATCACTAACGCATCAGGTGGCGTAACGCTACGTTGGAAGACTCCAGCAGCAGCCGAAGGGATTACCGGATACAACATCTCGGTTTCTTATAACGCCAAAGATTTCACACTTGTTTCGACAGTCCCAGCAAATCAATTAAACCTTGATGTTGCCAAGGCTGGCGACGAAGGTGGCACGCAATTCTTAATTCAAACTGTTTACTCTGATGGCCAAACAGTAGATGGCAAGAAGTTCTCGCTAGCAGGCAAGTACGCGTAAGCAGTAATTTAAAAAGCCCTCCTAAATTTAGGGGGGCTTTTTTATTTACTTTAGCTTCTCCAATATTGCAGAGACATAAGCATTCGCACCTGGCGGATTTAAGTGCACCCCATCAGAAGCGAAATATTCTGGATGGTTTTCCGAAATTACTTCCCAATCAATCAAAACCGCATTTGGATATCTTGGCAGCACATTTCGCACAATTTCATTATTTGTCGAACGCCAAGGCCGTGGCACTGCTGTATTAATTACAATAATTTGAGGTTGATTCTTGACGATCTCCATCAATTGCAGAAAAGAAGCTTCGTTAAATTGATTATTATTTCCAACATCAAAAATAATTATCGAATTAGGAGCATGACTTTGATCATTTCCGACTACCTGAATTAACTCCGGAAGTTGTCGACCAATCCGAGCATTCAATAATTCAATGTGACGATATTTTTCAAGCGAACTTCGTATTCCCAAAATTACTGAATCGCCAGTAACCCATAATCCTGGCTCCGTTGTAGGTGCAGCCGGAGTTTGGCTAATCTCGCTTAACTTTTGGGTAGCTTTTGCTTCAGAAATTGCCCGAGCATCGGCAACTGAAAGTGCGTTTACCGAGATTGCAATCGCTGCTGCAAATATTGAAATTGAAGTTATCGCAACGGTTAATCGTTGCCGCAATCGAACCTGTGGAGTGCGATATTTCATGCCACGAAACCAAAGTTCAACGTTGCCACGACGAACTGGAATCTCAACCCAACGAAGAGAAATGTCAGCTAGCGCAAAGACGATCAAGATTCTTAGTGTGTATAAGGCCCATGGTTTACCGGCAAGGTCAATTGATGGTCGAGTAACTTGGAAAATTATCCAATGCCAAAGGTAAATTCCATAAGAACGTTCACCAATCCACAAAAATGGCCGGTAGCTCAATATCGGTGCAAACCTTGAAGCGGGGTGCACAACTGACATTAAAGTTGCGCAGCCGAAAATTCCAGCGAGTGGGAATGCTAATTTATAAAGCGTGGGGTCGCTCTCTCTAATAAAGAGAAAAGTAGCGAGTAAACCTAGAAATCCTATGACGCCAACGCCATCAACAAAATCTTGAGCACGCTTTGAAATTACCTTGCTCAAGTTCTGTGGAATCCAACTTACCGCTAATGCTGATCCTAAAAATAAGCCAAGGCTATGAGTATCAGTCCCAAAATAAACATGGCTAACACTGCCTTGTGATTGTTCATCTATTTTCAAAGAATAGAGAAAGAGTGCAAGTCCGGATGCACTAGCTGCAATAAGGGAAGCAATTGGAATATTCTTCTTGCCGAAGTATTTCAAAATAAATAAAAGTACAAGTGGCCAAATTAAATAAAATTGTGCTTCCACTCCGAGCGACCAAGTGTGTTGCAAGAGTGGCGGCCGGCCAATACTTTCAAAATAATCTTGTTGTCTAGAAACGAGCGACCAGTTCATCGAACCAGTGAAAACATAAGGTAGATCGGTGATAAATCTGCGTACGGTTTCAGGCGCCCATACCCCAATAAACATTGCAGTTAGCGTCACCATAAAGATCAACGCCGGAACTAATCGTCTTAATCGATTGAAATAGAAAGCCCGGAGATCTAGCGCACTTGAACGATCAATTGAATCCAAGATTAGCCTTGTGATTACGTAACCAGAAATAACAAAGAATAAATCAACCCCTAAGAAACCGCCTGGAATCCAAGAAATTCCTAGATGGTAAAGCAGGACTGCGACGACAGCGACAGCGCGCAACCCATCAATAGGTGCGATGTATAACAGTTCTTTTCGCGACTTAACTTCAGAGTTTTTGCTGGTCATTTAAAGTATCGATAGATCGAAAGTGATTTAGCGTTTTTTCTTGACGGCTTTCTTACGAGTTTTGCTGGCCGCTACTCGCTTCGTCACTTTCTTAACTACTGGCTTGCTTATTTGTGAATTTCCATCTCGAACTATCGAGATTCGGGCTTGTACTTTTGCATCACCTTGTGGAGTGCCATCCGGATTTATAGCTGCTTGAACTGATTTCTGTAATTCTGCTAATCGAGTAAATGCGCTCTCTAATCGGTTTCGTGATTGCGCAATTGCGCTCTCAGCTGCATCTAGCGATTGCGTTTGGATTCGATATAACCGTTCGGCTTCAGTGATTACACCGCTTAACCATTGGCGGTATTCAGCAACTTCGGTTGTTGCTTCCAAAACTAGTCGATCGGCATCGCGTTTTGCGGAAGAAGTAATTGTGGAGCCTTCACGTTTCTTAGTTGAAATTAATTCTTCAGCTTCGTTTTCAGCATTTGAAATCAAATCCGAAGCATCGGATTCTGCTGCTTCAATATATTTTCGGCCACGAGATTCAGCTTGGGAGAGCGTTGCTTTTGCTTTTGCTTCAGCAGCTTCTAAAGCGCTACGTGCACTTCGTTGACTTTCGGATAAAACTTTTTCAGCGGTGGTGGAAGCTTTTGCTTCGCGTTGTTGCGCAGTTTTAATGATCGACATTGCAGTTTCAGTAGCCAGAATTTCAAATTCTTCTTTAGAGAGCGCAGTTATATCGCGACGAGAACGTAGGTCATTTAATTGAGATTCCAATTCGCGGATACGTTCAATTGCGTTTGTAGTCGGCGCGCTAGCAGATGTGGAAGTTGTTAATGTTTTATCTTCACCTTTAAAACCTACCCAAGATAGGAAATTTTTCTCGCTCATCGCACCCTCTTTTCAAATCAATCAAACTCCGAACCAGATCGGTGGCCCAGATGGGAATCTTGCCACGAAGTGTGCGCTCCTGAAAATAGCCCCCAGATACCCCCCTTTTTAGGCAGCGCCCAACGGCTTTCGAACTTCCATTCGGGCTGGTAGACATAGCGCATGACAAATCACCGCTCTCCGATTTTTGAATTATCCGATACCTATATAACTGCATCTGCCGCCTTAAGTCCTATGGGAAGTACTTATTTGGGAATACCTGGACAAGATCATTTACTTGATGACTTCTCTATTGCAGGTGCGGCTAAGAGTGCAGATTTAGTTCGTGCAACTTTGATTAAGTTAAAGGCGCTAACACCGATCGATGAGATTGATCGAATTTCAAAAGCAGTAATGACGGAGCGGTTGGAATCTGGGTTAGAACTACATGATTCTCAAGAGTCTCATATTCTTTGGAATGTTTTAACTTCACCGCCATCTAACATTCGCCAAATTTTTGAAATGATGGCACATAAGAGTGATGCAGATTTTAAAAACATTGCAGCGCGACTTAACGCCGTAGCTGGCGCACATAAATCCTGGATCTCTTGCATCTCTGAAATGGCAAAGCAAGGTAAGACCACACCGCAGCGTCAAGTTCGCGGCGTGATTGCACAACTAAATGGCTATGCAAATGGCGGATATTCAAACTTTGCAAAAGGCGTTGATGCGGATGGTAAATACCCAGATGTACATGCAGCCGCCAAAAACGCGGAAGCATCTGCAGCTGCGACAGCAAAGTATTTGGAGAGTGAATATTTACCGATTGCTAACCCAAATGACGCATTTGGCTCGGATCGATATGCAAAATGGGCGCGGTATTTCACCGGCGCAAAATTGGATATTAAAGCAACTTATGACTGGGGCGTAGCCAACCTAGCTGAGATAAATAAACGTATGTGGGAGATCGCGCCGCTAATTAAACCTGGCGCAAAAACGCTTCGTGAGGTAGCAGATCATTTAGACCATGATCCAAAGTACATAATTAAAGGTGAAAGTGAGATCATCAAGAAGTTAAAAGATTTCACCGAAGCTGCGGTAAAACAAATGGATGGCACTCACTTCACAATTGATGATCGAATTAAATTCTGTGATGCTCGAATTGCACCAGAAGGCAGCGCATCTGCACCGTATTACCAGTCGCCCAGTGAAGATTTATCTCGTCCAGGTACAACTTGGCTGCCTGCGCTAGGGAAAGATGAATTTAATTGGTGGCATCTTGCATCTACTTGGTATCACGAGGCGGTGCCTGGTCATCATTTGCAGTGCGCAACTGTTGCACTTGAACAAGATCGTTTAAGCCGTTTCCAGCGCACTGAAGCTTGGTGCAGCGGATATGGCGAAGGTTGGGCTTTATACGCTGAACGATTTATGAATGAACTTGGCGCATTTGATGAACCTGGAATTGAAATGGGTTATCTATCTGCACAAGCTCTGCGCGCTGCGCGAATTGTTGTTGATATCGGGATGCACCTTGGTTATCCAGATTTTGAAGGCAACGTTTGGAATGCGCAATCAGGCAAAGCGTTATTAAGTAATCAAGCTTTATTAGATGATGCCCACTCAACTAGCGAGATTGATCGTTACTTAGGCTGGCCGGGCCAAGCGATTTCTTACAAAGTTGGCGAACGGGTTTGGATGAAAACTCGTGAAGATGCGAAAGCACGACTTGGCGCTAACTTTGATTTAAAGAAATACCATTCTTATGCACTTGCTATGGGTCCTATGGGTCTTGATCCATTTGAAGCCGAGATGGCGAATTGGGATGGAAATTAATTAACTACAGAAATTTGTTAAATAAATACTTTTAAATATGGTGCGGGAGAAGGGACTTGAACCCTCACGTCCGAAGACACAGGTTCCTAAGACCTGCGTGTCTGCCATTTCACCACTCCCGCATGAACCATGTACAAATGCAGTGGCTAGAGGAGAAGATTAGAGCGAAAAAGCGTTATCTCCCAATCCACGGTGAATACGTAGAAGCGAAGTAAGCGCGCTGAACGGTAGCCTTGCCTAGGTGTCAACTCATCACCAACTTTCAGAAGCCATCGAACGGGTAATAAACGATGCCCGCAAGGCTGGCGCGCTCATTGCTGCTGCGCCGGAGTCGGTGCCGCTAGAGCGACCAAAGAATCGCGAACATGGTGATTACGCAACTTCGATTGCGCTCGCGCTTGCAAAAAGTGCTGGCAAACCACCGCGCGAAATAGCTGAACTAATTGCAGCAGGATTGCGCTCGCTAGAAATTATAGATCGTGTTGATATTGCTGGCCCTGGTTTCATAAACATCACTTTGGCAAAATCCACCCAAGGCGCAATTGTTATTAATATTTTAGAAAATAATGTGAAATTTGGAATCGGAAATCAACTTGCGGGTGTCAAAGTAAATTTAGAGTTTATTAGTGCAAATCCAACTGGTCCATTACATCTTGGCCACACTAGATGGGCGGCAGTAGGTGACGCACTTGCGCGGGTTTTATCAGCCGCTGGCGCTGAGGTTTCTCGAGAATTTTACATAAATGATCGCGGCGTGCAGATGGAATTATTTGGTGAATCCTTGCGTGCGGCAGCGTTAGGAATAGCAAAGCCGGAAGCTGGTTATCAAGGTGGATATATCGATGATTTAGCTAAGAAAATTCTGCAGTCAGAACCAGAACTTACGAAATTACCAGAACCAGAATCGATAGTTGCATTTCGTGAAGCGGGATACAAATTACAGCTACAGGAACAGAAAGATGTATTAGCAAAATTCGGCACTAACTTCCAAGTATGGTTTTCGGAAAGATCTTTACATGCAGGGAAAGCTTTAACAAAGGCAATGGATCGCCTTAAAGAGCAAGGACATATCTTCGAAAACGAAGGCGCTACTTGGTTAAGGACAACTGACTTTGGCGATGACAAAGATCGAGTGCTTCGCAAATCTGATGGTGAACTAACTTATTTCGCTTCTGATACTGCCTATTACATTGATAAACGAAACCGCGGCTTTGATATCTGCATTTATATGTTGGGAGCAGATCATCATGGCTATGTAGGGCGCTTAAAAGCCACTTCTGCCTGCGCTGGAGATGATCCTGAATACAACATTGAAATTTTAATTGGTCAACTTGTGAAAATTATGGAAGGTGGCGAAGAAGTAAAACTTTCCAAACGCGCAGGAACCATAATAACTTTAGAAGAATTAGTGGAAAAAGTTGGCGTTGATGCGGCCCGTTACACCTTAATTCGATATCCAGTGGAAACTCCGATGGTGCTTGATATTGATTTACTTAAGAAACAAACTAACGATAATCCAGTTTTCTATGTGCAGTATGCCCATGCTCGAATCGCAGGAGTATTGCGAAATGCAGCAGATCTTGGCGTCAAATTTGGTCTTGAATATTACAAACCAGAACTCCTTGAACATGAGCGGGAACGCGAGTTATTAGGCGGCCTTGCCGAATTTCCGCGAATTGTTGCTGGTGCAGCACAATTACGAGAGCCGCATCGAATCGCAAGATACCTTGAAGATTTAGCGGGGATGTATCACGGTTTCTATGCTGATTGTCGGGTGCTACCTATGGGCGATGAGAAACCTTCACAGTTGCACTTCGCACGCGCAACTTTGTCGGCAGCAACTATGCAAGTATTTTTTAATGGCCTCCAACTACTTGGCGTAAGTGCGCCGGACCGGATGTAGCGATGAGTGCATGGTCAAGTAACGCAAAATTTGTTAGTGGCGAGTTAGAGATTGCGGGCTGCGCAGTTTCTGCTCTAGCTAAGGAATTTGGTACACCTTTATTTGTAGTAGATGAAGCAGATTTTTATGCTCGCGCAAAAGCTTGGCAGAGTGCACTAAGTAACGGCTTCGGAGAAAACGCTGGAAATGTTTACTATGCGGCTAAAGCATTTATCTCGGTAGAGATTGCCAAGTGGGTAAATGAAGTTGGCATTGGGCTAGATGTATGTACCGGCGGGGAGCTTGAGGTAGCGCTTGCCGCAGGTTTCCCTACTTCCAAAATTGAGCTTCATGGAAATAATAAATCTGAAGCTGAAATCGCAAAAGCTATTGAAGTAGGAGTAGCAACTATCGTGGTTGATTCACTGCAAGAGTTAGCTCGAGTTTCGAAATTGGCCAAAGCTTCGAATAAAGTGCAAGCCATTCTGCTTCGACTAACCCCTGGCGTAGAAGCCCACACACATGAAGCGATTTCAACTGCTCACGAAGATGTGAAATTTGGATTCTCAATTGCAAGTGGTGCCGCTTGGAACGCAGTTGTTGCAGCCAGAAGTGGCACAAATCTTAAATTGAACGGGTTCCATTGTCATATCGGTTCTCAAATTTTCAAGAGCGAAGGTTTTGAACTCGCAGCTGATCGATTAATTTCGTTATTAGCAAAATACCGCGATGAGTTTAACGAAGAGTTACCTGAGTTAGATCTCGGTGGCGGTTATGGAATTGCTTATCTAGAGAATGAAGTAACGCTTGATCCAAACGAAACGATGATGCTTTTAGCTAGCGTTGTAACTAATTCTTGCGTAGCAAACAAATTAAGAGTTCCACGAATTTCAATCGAACCTGGTCGTGCAATTGTTGGTCCAACAACCGCAACTATTTATGAAGTTGGCACTACTAAAGAAGTTAGATTAGAAAATGGTGAAGTGCGTTGGTATGTCTCGGTTGATGGTGGTATGAGTGACAATATTCGTCCAGCTTTATACGGAGCTGAGTACAGCGTTGCTCTTGCAAATCGTAATTCAACAGCTACGCTAAGAAATTCACGAGTTGTTGGGAAGCATTGCGAAACTGGCGATATCTTGATCCGAGAAGTTAAGTTGGCTAGCGATATCGAGCCCGGGGATTTATTAGCTATTCCAGCAACCGGTGCATACGGTCGAAGCATGGCGAGCAATTACAACCATATGGTGCGACCAGCTGTGATTTCGGTTATCAATGGAACGGCGCGCACCATCCTTCGTCGTGAAACTGCAGTCGACCTTCTAGCCTTAGATATTGAAGAAAGTGCGCGTACGATGCCAAGCGCAACCAAGAACGAGAGGCGCGATAAGTAATGAAAACACTACAAATCGGCATGCTCGGGTGTGGCAATGTTGGAGCTGAAGTTGCACGGTTATTAACTTCTGATTCTGGAGATTTTAAAGCACGCGCTGGCGCAGAATTGGAACTTGTTAAAATCGCAGTAAAAGATATGGAAAAGGCTCGCCCTGGAATTGCTAAAAAATTATTAACTAGCGATGCAGATTCCATAGTTAACGATGCTGATATCGAAATCATCATCGAAGTTATGGGTGGAATTGAGCCTGCTCGTAAATTATTGCTTACTGCAATGAAGAATGGAAAATCTGTAATTACTGCAAATAAAGCGCTATTAGCTAAACATGGTGCCGAACTTTATGACGCAGCTAGCGCTAATGGCGTCGATCTTTATTATGAAGCATCGGTCGGCGGTGCTATTCCAATATTACGACCGTTGCGGGATTCAATCGTCGGTGACCATGTAACTCGCATCATGGGAATTGTAAATGGAACTACAAATTACATTCTTACTAAAATGGATGAAGATGGTTCGGCTTTTGCAAATGTATTAAAAGAAGCTCAAGCACTTGGTTACGCCGAAACTGATCCAACAGCTGATATTGAAGGCCATGATGCTGCTGCAAAAGCTGCAATTCTCGCTGGCCTAGCATTTCATTCTCGAGTCAGCGTCGACGATGTTTTCTGCGAAGGAATTTCGGGAATTACCGCAACCGATGTTTCGGTGGCTAAAGCAATCGATCATGTAATTAAATTATTGGCAATTGCGGAATTAACTTCTGATAATAAAATTTCGGTAAGAGTCCACCCAACGCTGATTCCCCGCTCACATCCATTGGCATCAGTTAGAAATGCATTTAACGCAGTATTTGTGGAAGCGCAATCTGCTGGCGAACTAATGTTTTATGGTCGGGGAGCGGGTGGCGAACCGACTGCTTCGGCAATTCTTGGTGATTTAATCGCAGTAGCTCGCCATAAATCTGGTGGCTCACTGGGGGCGGGCGAAAGCGCTTACGCGGATTTAGAAATTGCCGCTATTAGCAGTGTAAAAACTCGCTATTTGATTAGGTTAAATGTGACAGATCGACCTGGCGTACTTGCAACTGTGGCGCAGATTTTTGCTTCCCATAACGTCTCCATCCAAACTGTTCGGCAATCTGGTCGGGGCGAAGATGCAGAGTTAATTGTAATGACACATGGCGCTAGTGATGCTGCGCTATCTGCGACCGTAACAGAATTAGCTGCACATGATGTTGTTAAGAGCGTCGAAAGTGTAATTAGAGTTGAAGGCGCTGCATCTTGAGCGCACATCAATGGCGCGGTGTAATTGCGGAGTATCGCGATCGGCTTCCGGTCTCTAGCGCAACTCCAATAATTTCATTATGTGAGGGCGGCACTCCACTTGTGCATGCTGAAACAATTTCAAAGATGTTAAATAATGACGTTTGGTTGAAGTACGAAGGTGCAAATCCAACGGGATCGTTTAAAGATCGTGGCATGACTATGGCGATTTCAAAAGCTGCGGAAGCTGGTTCAAAAGCAGTTATCTGTGCATCAACTGGAAATACCAGCGCATCTGCAGCCGCTTATGCAACTAAAGCGGGAATGCGACCCGTAGTTCTAGTTCCGCAAGGAAAAATTGCAATGGGAAAATTAGCCCAAGCAATTGCACATGGTGCGAAATTGTTACAAGTAGATGGCAACTTTGATGACTGTTTAACTTTAGCTCGCGAACTTTCGGATAGATATCCAGTTGCACTAGTTAACTCAGTCAACCCATTTCGAATCGAGGGCCAGAAGACTGCATCCTTCGAAATTATTGATGCGCTTGGCTTTGCACCAGATCTGCATGTTCTCCCAGTTGGCAATGCTGGAAATATCACCGCATATTGGAAGGGCTATAACGAATATTTCAACGACGGTATTGCTAAACATTTGCCGCAGATGTGGGGATTCCAAGCTGCTGGAGCTTCGCCTATTGTGCTTAATAAAGTAGTTTCAAATCCCGAGACAATTGCAACCGCAATTCGAATTGGAAACCCCGCCTCTTGGAAAGAAGCAGTTGCCGCACGTGATGAATCTGGTGGCTTAATTGATTCAGTTACCGATGATGAGATTTTGAGCGCATACCGTTTGGTTGCAGATAAAGAAGGGCTATTTGTGGAACCTTCTTCTGCTGCTGGTATTGCTGGCTTAATAAAGAAGAAGAGCGAAGGCAATTTGCCAACCGGTAAGAAGATCGTAATCACAGTGACTGGTAATGGTTTAAAGGATGTGCAATGGGTGCTTGATGGCGCTGCTGCACCTATCGTAGTGTCGGTGGATGTAGATCGAGCTGCACATGAGATTGGGTTGGCATAACTATGTCGCGCAGAGGTTTTCGAGATCCACTAACTTATAAAGCAACTCCAGTACAAGTAAGCGTTCCTGCATCTTCAGCAAACTTAGGACCAGGATTTGATTCGCTCGGTTTAGCTTTAGAGCTGCGCGACCAGTATGTAGCGCAAATTCTCGATGAGGAAATTTTTGATATTGATGTAACTGGTGAAGGTGCCGCAGAAGTTCCTCGTGATGCCAAGAATTTAGTCATCAAAGCTATGACAAAAGGTTTTGAATTCATGGGTGGAAAGCCGCGTGGTATTGCACTTCGCGCACTAAATGAAATTCCGCATGGGCGTGGACTTGGTTCTTCAGCTGGCGCAATTGTCGGTGGACTCTCGCTCGCACGAGGATTAGTTTTATCGGGAACGCAATTGATGAGCGATGAAGATTTAATTGCACTTGCCACAGATTTAGAAGGGCACCCAGATAACGTTGCGGCTGCACTTTTGGGCGGCGCAACAATTGCGTGGATGGAAGATCGTGCCTCAGTCCCAACTGGTTGCGCCGTAAAACTTGAGGTAAGCGTTGCTATAAAGGCGCTGGTCCTGGTGCCAAGTACGCACCTTGCAACTGCTAAAGCTAGAAGGTTATTACCCGAGAGTGTTTCACATAAAGATGCGACCATTAATTCGGCGCGGGCTGCGTTATTAGTTCATTCGTTAACACTTCGCCCAGATTTATTATTTCAAGCTACCGAAGATCACATCCATCAAAGTTTCCGAAGAGAAGCGATGCCTAAATCTTTTGACCTGCTAACTAAACTTCGTGCCGCCGGTGTTGCTGCGACAATTTCTGGAGCAGGCCCATCATTGCTAGTACTACATACCGGTAACAAGTCAGAGCGAGATGAAATTGTGCGGGTTGCTGGGGCTGGATTTACGCCACATGATTTAGAAATTTCGGCTACCGGAGCAGAGTTAACTAGCGCTTAATACGCTTATTTTTAGAATTTGCCGACCCCGTGCTAGGGTTTACCTATCTAGTGACCGAGGGTCAGTAACCTCGCAATAGGCCACAGAATCTAAAACTTCTTAAAAATCCAATTTCCTTGCTGGTATTCAGCGGGTTACAAATAGAAATGAAATGAGAATGGCAGAAACAACAAGCACACGAACTCGTAGAGAATCCGGCGAATTAGCCGCGATGTTACTTCCAGAGTTAAAGAAAGTTGCCGGCAACCTCGGGATCGATGGCGCTGCGAAAATGGCAAAGACTGAACTTGTGCAAGCAATCGGAGATTTACAAGCAGCAAATCGAGATGCAGCTAAGGCAGAGCGTGAAGCTCGCCGAGCCAGTCGAAATGCAAATCGTGAAAAGAAAAAAGGAAATTCAAATAAGCAACAGAGCAACAACAATGAATCAGTTGATCAAAATGACCAAGATGATGACTTGGATGGACAGGATGAAAACTCTATGAATTCTGATGAAGATACTTCAAATGATCAAAATCCAAATGACCGTACCGGTGATGTAAACGAACGTACATTTGCATCCAATCGATCAGCAGGTTCACGTGATGGTGCGCGCGATTGGCAAAATCGAAATCGTGACCGTGGTCGCGGACGTGATCGCCATGATCGTGATCGCGGTACTCGCGGCGCTCGGAGCGAGCGTGAAATCGTGCTTACCGAAGATGACGTGCTGCTTCCAGTTGGCGGTTTACTAGATATTTTGGAAAGTTATGCATTCTTGCGTACTGGCGGATACTTACCCGGCCCTAATGATGTTTATGTTTCGCTACAACAAGTACGTCGATACGGTTTGCGTAAAGGCGATGTAATTACCGGGTCTGTGCGTCAACCTCAAGAAGGCGAACGCCGTGAGAAATTTAATGCTCTAGTAAAAATTGAAACTGTAAATGGAAATGATCCGGAGAGCGCAAAGGAGCGCGTTGAATTCTCTAAATTAGTTCCGTTATACCCACAAGAGCGGTTACGCCTCGAAACTGAACCTGGTGTGCTAACTACCAGAGTTATAGATTTAATTTGCCCAATTGGTAAAGGCCAACGTGGCTTAATTGTTTCGCCACCTAAAGCTGGTAAGACAATGGTCTTACAAGCAATTGCAAATGCAATTACAACCAATAATCCAGAATGTCATTTGATGGTTGTACTAGTTGATGAACGTCCTGAAGAAGTAACTGATATGCAACGTTCGGTCAAAGGTGAAGTCATTGCCTCAACATTCGATCGTCCCGCCGATGATCACACTACTGTCGCAGAGCTTGCAATTGAACGCGCAAAGCGTTTAGTCGAACTTGGCCATGATGTAGTTGTGTTGCTCGATTCGATTACTCGTTTAGGTCGTGCATATAACATCGCTGCCCCAGCATCTGGCCGAATTCTTTCTGGCGGTGTTGATTCAGCTGCGTTATATCCACCAAAGAAGTTTTTTGGCGCCGCGCGAAATATCGAAGATGGCGGATCGCTGACTATTCTTGCAACAGCGCTTGTTGAAACTGGTTCGAAAATGGATGAAGTTATTTTCGAAGAGTTCAAAGGCACTGGAAATATGGAACTTAAATTAGATCGCCGCTTTGCAGATAAGCGAATTTTCCCAGCGGTTGATGTTGATGCCTCAGGTACTCGTAAAGAAGAAATTCTGATGGGAACTGAAGAACTCAATATCGTATGGAAATTACGGCGCGTGCTACACGCCCTTGATTCACAACAGGCGCTCGAACTTCTCCTAGAGAAGATGAAGGGCACCAAATCGAACGTGGAATTCTTGATGCAGATCCAAAAAACCACGGTTGGACCAACTTCCGAGGTCTAGTAAAGTAGCAACCTGTTTGAAACCTGATCGATCGGACTGGTTCACATAAAGCGCGAAGTGCGGTTTATGACCCAGCCACTACAACCGAAAGCAAGAGGCTAGAGATGAAACCCGAGATCCACCCACAATATGCTGAAACCAAAGTAAGTTGCGGTTGCGGCGAGACTTTTACTACTCGCTCTACTGTTGCTAGCGGTTCGGTATTCGTTGAAGTTTGTTCCGTCTGCCATCCGTTCTATACCGGCAAGCAGAGAATTCTTGATACTGGTGGACGCGTTGCTAAATTCGAAGAGCGTTTCAACAAAGGTCCAAAGCAAGATAAAAAGTAGCTTTCTTAAAAAGGCCGTTGCTACCCAATTTGGGGTAGCGCGGCCTTTTTATTTTATAAATTTTTCTATTTAACATAGGAGGCGAAGATGAGTAAAGATAAAGAGCTCGTGCGCTTCGCATCCATGCCCGAAATTTTAAAAGAATATGAAACTTTGGAAGCTGCAATGGCTGATCCATCAATTCACTCTGATCAAGGTAAAGCGCGCCAACTTGGAAAACGTTACGCGCAACTCGGTCCAGTAATTGCTGGTTACCGTGCCTGGAAGAGCGCCGAGGATGATTTAGCTGCTGCTAAAGAATTAGTGGATGTTGATCCAGATTTTGCGAAAGAAATCCCCGCACTGCAATTAACATGTGATGAAACTGCAACTACTTTAGAAGAGTTATTACTGCCGCGTGATCCAAATGATGATCGTGATGTAATTATGGAAATCAAAGCTGGGGCCGGCGGCGATGAATCAGCGCTATTTGCAGGCGACTTAATGAGAATGTATATGCGTTACGCCGAAAAGCAAGGTTGGAAAACGGAGATTATCGATGTAACTGAAAGTGATTTAGGCGGCTATAAAGATATCTCGGTTGCGATTAAAAGCCGAGGTACTGCTGAGCCAGGTAAAACTCCATATGCGAAATTAAAGTTTGAAGGCGGCGTGCATCGCGTTCAACGTGTTCCAGAAACGGAATCGCAAGGCCGGATTCATACTTCTGCTGCGGGAGTTTTAGTGCTTCCAGAAGCTGAAGAAATCGATGTGCAATTAAATTTAAATGATATTCGAGTTGATGTTTATCGCTCTTCTGGCCCTGGTGGTCAGAGCGTTAACACCACCGACTCGGCAGTGCGCTTAACTCATGAACCGACCGGGATTGTAGTTTCGTGTCAGAACGAGAAGAGCCAACTTCAAAATAAAGAGTCAGCAATGCGTATTTTACGAGCTCGCATACTTGCAGCAGCGCAAGAAGAGGCAGATCGAATTGCATCTGCAACTCGGAAATCTCAAGTTAGAACTGTTGATCGTAGCGAACGAATTCGCACCTATAACTTTCCCGAAAATCGCTTAAGTGATCATCGAGTAAATTACAAAGCAAATAACTTAGATGCTGTATTAAATGGCGAATTAGATCCAGTGATTCAAGCGTTACTCGATGCAGATAAGGCAGAGAAACTTTCTTCTGCTGAGGCATAAGAAGGCTTAAAGATGTTAGTTCGCGAAATTCTAGATCAAGCAAAGTCACAATTTAAAGAGCGTGAAATCTCCGAGGTTGATGCCGAAATTTTATTGGCACACTTGCTCGACACTGACCGCATGCAATTGCACGCCAAAGAAATTGATCTAGATAGCGCACAGCTATTGCAACTCGAGGAATCTTTTAATGACTTAATTACGGCACGTTTAAGTGGCACTCCAACTCAATATCTATTGGGCTATGCACCATTTCGTTACCTTTTATTCGATGTCGGCCCCGGCGTACTAATTCCACGTCCAGAAACGGAATTACTCGTTGATGCTGCGCTAGTTGAGATAAAACGAGCCCATAGCGAAAGTGCACGTGCAGTTAGCGTTGTTGATTTAGGTGCGGGAACTGGTGCAATTGCTATTTCAGTTGCTTTCGAAGCCGATCGCCACAAGTTGCCGGTAACCGTTGTCGCAGTTGAGCGAGAACTAGCAGCATGCGAGTGGCTCCGTAAGAACATTCAAAAACACGACGTAGAAGTTCGAGTTATCGAAAGTTCTGTGGAAAGCGCTTTAATCGACGTTAAATGCGATCTCGTTATTGCAAATCCACCTTATATCCCGGCTGATACGCCACTACCAGCGAATGTAATTAATTTTGAGCCGCACTCAGCTCTAATTGGTGGAGTTACTGGGATCGAAGTCCCAACAGAGTTCATTGCTGCTGCGCACAGAATTCTTAAGTCTGGCGGTTTGTTGCTAATTGAACATTTTGAAACTCAAGGCACCCTAATAGCGCAACTCTTAAGCAACGGATTTAACGAAATCGAGTTGCATAATGATTTAAATAATCGACCGCGCTGGACCAGTGCGCGGAAGTTGTAGGAAAGTTTCGTCATGGCACAAAAATTTGAAATCAAACAGGGTCCACGTGCAAAACTCACGCCAGTGATCACAAAGTGTGTTGAGTTAATGCGCGATGGCAAAGTTCTAGTTATGCCTCTTGAAAATGGTTATGT
>CAFAAT010000003.1_pt1 | contig 25176 bp, 20 predicted proteins | sample 7267671 | NCBI WGS metagenome assembly CAFAAT01 (sample SAMEA6813994, study PRJEB35770) | freshwater metagenome | biome: Freshwater; feature: Freshwater reservoir; material: water | place: Czech Republic | collected 2017-08-18 | depth 30m m | reverse complement strand
CGGAATAAGCTTTTTATTTAAAGGATTTTTATAGTGATCTAAAATTACTTCTTGATAGAGGGAATCTAGATTCATTATTTTCGCTCCTTGGTTCTTGGAGCAGTGAAGAATTCTTTCGCCTCATATATTCCGGAAATTAAGGCATCTATATCGCTGTAATCGTTGTAAAAATATAAGGATGCCCGGGTTGTTGCTGGAACATTCAGTACGCGCATTAGCGGCCACGCGCAATGATGACCGGTACGAACAGCTATCCCATTCTGATCAAGGGCTTGCCCTAAATCATGGGGATGAATATTTTCCATGGTAAAAGAGAAAACTGCTCCACGATTTTTCATTTCAGTTGGTCCGATTATCTTCAAACCCGGAATGCTTTGTAATTTATCAAGCGCATATTTTGTTAACGCAACTTCATGATTATGGATATTTTCCATTCCGATGCCATTTAAATATCGAATTGCAGCGCCAAGTCCTACAGCTTGCGCCATATTCGGAACGCCAGCTTCAAATCGTTGTGGCGCCTCAGCAAAAGTGGCTGAAGACATCGTCACAGATTCAATCATTGAGCCACCAGTCAAAAATGGTTCCATTTCGTTTAATAATTCGGCTCGCCCCCAAAGTGTTCCTACGCCAGTAGGTCCAACCGCTTTATGACCAGAAAACGCTAGGAAGTCGATATCCAAATCCTTTACATCAACCTTGAAATGTGGCACCGATTGGCAGGCGTCCAAAATGAATAGCGCACCTACGTTTCTTGCAGCCGCCACAATCTCTTTGATTGGATTAATTGTTCCAAGAACATTTGATTGGTGAGTTATTGCAACAATCTTAGTTTTAGCGTTAATAATGGAATCGATACTACTTAAATCTAACCGGCCATCAGTAGTTACTGGTAACCATGTAAGTTCGGCGCCAGTTCGGGCAGCTAATTGTTGCCACGGAATCAAATTTGCATGATGCTCCATCTCCGTCACAACAATTCGGTCCCCAGGATTTAAATGAAATCTAGAATTTTTGCTGGAGTTACTAAAAGAATAAGCGAGTAAATTTAAAGATTCAGTAGCGTTTTTAGTGAAGACTATTTCAGAACCATCGCTATTTAAAAAACGAGCCACTTCTAGTCGGGCCTCTTCAAAGAGTTCCGTTGCCTCCTCAGCTAACTGATGAGCACCACGATGAACTGCAGAATTATGATTTTCATAAAAATCTCGTTCAGCATCAAGAACAATTTTTGGCTTGTGAGAAGTTGCACCGCTATCCAAATAAATTAAGCGTTGTCCGTCGCGAATTGTTCGATTAAAGATCGGAAAATCCCGTTTAATCGTCGTTACATCTAACAATCCCGACATATTCCCTCTATCTGAAATTACTAAACTTAACTTTTAATGTATTCAGCGTAACCGTTCTCTTCCAACTTGTCGGCTAATTCAGCTCCGCCTTCTTCCACAATATGCCCGTTTGCGAATACATGTACGAAATCTGGCTTTATGTAGCGAAGAATCCGGGTGTAGTGGGTAATAAGAAGCACGCCAATATTTGACTCTGCCTTAACTCTATTAACACCTTCAGATACGATTCGAAGAGCGTCAACATCTAAGCCAGAATCGGTTTCGTCGAGAATCGCAATTTTTGGTTTCAATAATTCCAGTTGCAATATCTCATGACGCTTCTTTTCGCCGCCAGAGAATCCTTCGTTAACGCTCCGCTCCGAAAATGCTGGATCCATATTCAATTTGGTCATTGCTGCTTTAACTTCACCAACCCAGGTACGGATCTTTGGTGCTTCGCCACGAAGTGCGGTCGCCGCAGTGCGTAGGAAATTTGAAACCGAAACTCCTGGAACCTCTACCGGATATTGCATCGCTAAAAATAAACCAGCTTTAGCACGTTCATCAACTGACATCTCTAAAACATCTACGCCATCTAAAGTTACAGTGCCACCGATAATGGTGTATTTGGGATGACCGGCAATTGAATATGCAAGTGTTGATTTTCCAGATCCATTCGGACCCATAATCGCGTGCGTTTCACCGGAGTTAACAGTTAGGTCCACTCCCTTTAAAATTTCAGTTAAGCCAGTATCTGTCTCAACACCGACGCGCAAATTCTTTATAACTAATGACGACATTTTATTCCTTATGAGTTGAGGCTGATCGTGACGGTATCTCCATCACGTGTTACTACAAAAACTTCGGCATCTTCAGTAGCTGGTGGGGTTAACGATTTACCATCTCTGAGATCAAATTCTGCGCCATGTAACCAACATTCGATTTTATAATCCGAAATGTCACCTTCAGAAAGCGAAGCTTCTGAATGGGTACAAACATCTCCGATTGCAAAAACTTCGTCTCCGATTCGTGCAACACAAACATCTTTACCTGCTATTTCAATTTTATGAGGTTTCCCAGGAGTCAATTCGCTTATGGCTAGTGAAATCGAAGCCATCACGCACCAACCTTTGATAAATCAGTGTCGATTCGAGCCATTAATCGTTCTTGGATAACTTCGTCACTAATCTTTGCAATTATTTCTGCAAAAAACCCTCGAATCACAAGTCGGCGGGCTTCATCGGAGGGAATTCCGCGCGACATTAAGTAAAACAATTGTTCATCATCAAATCGACCAGTTGTACTTGCATGACCCGCACCAACAATTTCGCCCGTTTCAATCTCCAGATTTGGCACAGAATCAGCTCTAGCCCCATCGGTGAGTAATAAGTTTCGATTCAATTCGTATGTATCGGTACCTTCTGCAACAGCGCGAATAAAAACATCGCCGATCCAAACAGTGCGAGCGTCTTTGCCAGCGAGAGCACCTTTGTAATTAACTCTCGATTTTGCTTGAGGAACGCCATGTTCAACATGAATACGGTGTTCTAAATGTTGGCCGTCAGTTGCAAAATAAACACCGAATAATTCTGCGCTTGCGCCGGGGCCTGTGTATTCAACAGTAGGCAAAATTCGAACTACTGAACCACCCAATGAAACTGTAACTGAATTGAAAGTAGCATCTTTACCAATAACTGCATGATGCCGAGCTAAATGTACAGTTGAGTTTTCCCATTCTTGAAGCGTTATAAAATTTAAAGTAGCTCCAGAATCTAGGATGATTTCGATCTCTTCACCGATTAGTGACTCCCCCGTATTTTCAATAATCACTGTTGCTTTGCTATTTGAACCCGCACGAATAACGGTACGTGAGAGTTCACGATTAGAACTATTTTTACGATTTAACGTAATTGGCTCTGAGATCTCAGCATCACGATTGATTTCTAAGAGGGTTACTTGCGAAACGGATTCCCGAATTCTTTCGACAATTACATCGTCGGTAGCTGAAGAAGGAGGTACTGAATCCGCCGGTTGTAATTGCAATGTATAGCCGTGTTGGTTAGGACTCTTGAGAAATAGCGAAACTTGATCAGTTATTTCGATAGCTCGATCATGAAAACCGGCAATTCTCTTCAAAGGCGTGAAACGCCAAGCCTCTTCCCTGCCAGTAGGCGTTTTGGCATGGTTTAAAAGATTTGTAGTTAACGTTGTCACTATCCAACAGCGCCTTCCATTTGTAATTGAATTAAGCGATTAAGTTCAAGCGCGTATTCCATTGGCAATTCCCGTGCGATCGGTTCAATAAATCCGCGAACAATCATCGCCATAGCCTCATCTTCAGATAGCCCTCGGGACATAAGATAGAAGAGCTGATCATCGCTGATTTTCGAAACGGTAGCTTCGTGTCCCATAGAAACATCGTCTTCTCGAACATCTACGTAAGGATAAGTATCAGATCGTGAAATAGTGTCAACTAATAGAGCGTCACATTTAACTGTGCTCTTGGAATGATGTGCGCCTTCTTCTACCTTAACTAACCCGCGATACGAAGTGCGACCTCCGCCACGTGCTACAGATTTAGAAATAATAGTTGAAGATGTATATGGCGCTGCATGCACCATCTTTGCTCCAGCATCTTGATGTTGACCTTCACCAGCAAAAGCAACTGAGAGTGTTTCGCCCTTTGAATGAGGACCCATTAAAAATACGGCAGGATATTTCATTGTGACCTTTGAACCGATATTTCCATCGATCCACTCCATGGTTGCACCTTCAGCGCAAACAGCGCGTTTGGTTACAAGGTTGTAAACGTTATTGGACCAGTTTTGAATTGTGGTGTAACGAACGCGCGCGTTCTTTCTTACAATAATTTCTACAACAGCGGAGTGCAATGAATCAGAAGAGTAAATTGGTGCAGTGCAACCCTCTACATAATGAACGTATGAATCTTCGTCGGCAATAATTAAGGTACGTTCGAATTGGCCCATATTTTCGGTGTTAATACGGAAATAGGCTTGCAAAGGAATATCTACATGAACACCTTTAGGAATATAAATAAAGGATCCACCTGACCAAACCGAAGTATTGAGCGCTGCGAATTTATTATCACCAACTGGAATTACCGAACCGAAGAATTCTTTGAAAATATCTTCATGCTCTCGAAGAGCAGTATCAGTATCAAGAAAAAGTACGCCTAATTTTTCTAAATCTTCGCGGATCGAATGGTAGACAACTTCAGACTCGTACTGAGCCGCAACGCCTGATACCAAGCGCATTTTTTCGGCTTCCGGAATTCCTAGTCGATCATAAGTATTTTTAATGTCATCGGGTAATTCTTCCCAAGTTGTTGCTTGTTTCTCAGTTGAGCGAACAAAATATTTAATGGTGTCGAAATGAATTCCAGAGAGATCTGAGCCCCAATTAGGCATCGGTTTCTTATCAAATAAAGCCAAACCTTTAAGCCGCAGATCTAGCATCCATTGCGGTTCATTCTTCTTTGCGGAGATGTTGCGCACTACCTCTTCATTTAAACCACGACGACTATTTGCACCAACGTCATTCTTGTCTGACCAACCAAACTCATACTTACCTAAACCTTCAAGTTCTGGATGTGCTATTTGTGTCATGCGCGTTTTCCAACTTTCTCCGTTGTTGTTTTTTTCGTTACATTTGGTATGAATGTGGTGCAAACACCATCTCCGTGTGCAATGGTTGCCAATCTTTGAACATGGGTGCCGGTTAATCTTGAAAAAGCCGCTGTTTCTGCTTCACAAAGTTCTGGAAATTGCGCAGCGACATGTGCTATCGGGCAATGATGTTGGCATAACTCTTGTCCTAAACCTTGATCATGAACGTTCGCGGCAAAACCTTCGCTGGTCAAGAATTCGGCTAGGGCTTCGAATTTTTCTTGATCGTTCTTAGCTTTAGCAATAAAAGGTTTGGCTTTACGTTCCATCTCTTCGGCACGGGCGTTAGCAAAACCAGAGACCATTGCTGAGCCTGATTGTGAATTCATATATTTCAAAGCGAGAACTGCTAGATCATCATAAGAATGTTCGAACTTCTCGCTTCCAATTTCTGTCATCACAAAAACCTTAGAAGGACGACCTCTTCCCCTATTATTTAAACTTCTTTGATGCGGTTCGCGGGCTTCAAGTACTCCATCCTTGACCAATGCATCAAGGTGTCGACGCACTCCGGCAGGGGTAATTTTCAATCTTTCGGCAAGCACAACCGCAGTCGAAGGACCTGCCTCTAAAATTGCTCGCACCAGGCGATCACGGGTTCTTTTATCTTCACTTGGCGGCATTTGAGGGCTAGTCTTTTTCACAACAGTAGTGTTGCGTAATTCGCATTAAACCGCCAATCCAGCCTCAGCTCTTCTAGCTCGTGTCGGCAATAAGGTTGGGGCATGTCCAAAATTCAACGCTTCTTCTTAAACCTTCTGGTTTTCTTGCAAGTAGCGATAGTCGTAACTGGCGGCGCGGTTCGTCTAACTGGATCCGGGCTTGGCTGCCCAACATGGCCAGAATGTACGCCGGGTTCGATCACTCCGGTGCCAGGTCAAATTGAAGGCACGCTCCATTCATGGATTGAATTTGGGAATCGCCTATTAACTTTTGCGCTCGTATTCGCAGCGCTCGCCGTAATTGTTATTGTTCTAAAAAATCGAGCACGTGAATTGCGGTGGCTGGCGTTCGGACAATTTGCTGGAATCTTTGGCCAAGGAATTCTTGGCGGCATTACTGTTTTGACTAATTTAAATCCAATCCCGGTTGCGGGTCATTTTCTGCTTTCAATAATTTTGATTGCAGGAGCGCTCTCACTTCGACAACGTGCCTTTGGAAAAGATTTGAGGGTTCCATTAAAACCCTTGACTCAAAAAGTTGCACGGGTTGTTGTGTTAATAAGTGTTCTGGTGATAATTCTTGGGACTGTGGTTACTGGAAATGGTCCACATGCCGGCGATGCCCAAGCAAAAAGATTCAATTTTGATGAGCGCTTGATTGCGCAAATTCATGCAGATGTTGTCATCATATTCGTACTACTCACAATTGCACTTCTATTTGCGGTGCGCATGATTGAGCCATCTGAAATACAACGAAAATTCGGAAGAAAGGTTTCCTTGCTATTACTAGTTTCGCTTTCACAAGGAGTAATCGGGTATGTGCAATATTTTAATGGTGTACCAATTCTCTTAGTTGGTTTCCATCTCTTAGGGGCAACATTGGTTTGGATTTCATCTTGGAACCTGGCAATTACTGGAAAGGTTTTTAGGAAATGACACCGCAAGCAAAGAATTCAACTTGGCTGGAAATAGACGACCAGGCGGTAAAAATTGCGCGTGCACTTGCAATGGATGCAGTACAAAAGGTTGGAAATGGCCATCCTGGAACGGCTATGACTCTAGCTCCGGTTGCCTATACCCTTTTTCAAAGATTTCTAAAACACGATCCGACTGATCCTAATTGGTTAGGTCGCGATCGATTCATTCTTTCTTGTGGCCACTCATCGCTAACTCTTTACATCCAATTATTTTTTAGCGGCTATGGTGTTGAGTTAGATGATCTGAAAAGTTTTCGCACCTGGGGTTCTTTAACTCCTGGTCATCCGGAATACGGCCATACCGCAGGCGTGGAAACTACAACAGGTCCGCTTGGACAAGGCGTTGCCAACGGTGTCGGAATGGCAATGGCCGCGCGATACGAACGCGGTTTATTTGATCCAGAAAACAAGGGAGTTAGTCCATTCGACCACAATATTTGGGTGATCTGTTCCGATGGAGATCTTGAAGAAGGGGTAAGCGCAGAAGCGTCATCGCTTGCAGGCGTGCAGCAACTCGGGAATTTGAAAGTTATTTATGACGATAATCGAATATCTATTGAAGGAGATACTCACTTAGCATTTAACGAAGATGTTTCAATGCGCTATCGGGCATACGGCTGGAATGTAATTGAAGTTGCAGCAAAGAGCGATGGTGATGTTGATCGCGAAGCGCTAGAGAATGCTATGGAGGCTTCGTTATTGGAAATTAATAAACCTACACTTATCCGTTTGAAAACTGTGATTGCATGGCCCGCGCCTATATTAAAAAATACTGCGAAATCCCACGGCTCTGCACTCGGGGCAGCAGAAATTGTGGAAACGAAAAGAATTCTTGGTTTAAATCCTGAAATTGATTTTTACTTTCCAACAGAAGTAGAAGTGCATGTGCGAAAAGTTAAGAGCCGCGGCGCTACTTTAAAAGCTGCATGGCAAAATGAATTTGACCTTTGGCGGAAGAGCAATCCGGATCGCGCAGAACTTCTAAAACGATTGCAATTAAAAGAATTGCCAAGCGAATGGCAAAATGCGCTACCTACCTTTTCTAATGAGAAAGAAATTGCAACTCGAAAAGCCTCAGGTGACACAATCCAAGCTTTAGCTAAAACGTTTCCAGAATTTTGGGGCGGTTCTGCTGACCTTGCGGAGAGCAATAACACCACAATTGAAGGCGGCGGTTCCTTCTTGCCATTGGCTAGCAGACTGCAGAACGCAAATCCTTATGGGCGAATTATTCATTATGGAATCCGAGAACACGCAATGGGTTCAATCATGAATGGAATTGCGCTACATGGTTTAACGAAAACTTTTGGCGGCACCTTTCTAGTATTTAGTGATTACATGCGCGGTGCAGTGCGACTTTCAGCGCTCATGAAATTGCCGGTCACATATGTTTGGAGCCATGACTCAATTGGTTTAGGCGAAGATGGACCAACTCACCAACCGGTCGAACATATAGCAGCGTTACGTGCTATCCCCGGTTTTACTGTGGTGCGGCCAGCAGATGCCAATGAAGTGGTTCATGCTTGGAAGGAAATTCTCGAACGAAAAAAGCCAACTGGAATTTTATTATCACGTCAGAATCTTCCAGTCTTCGATCGCACAAAAATGACCCCAGCTTCCGAAGTGGGTAAAGGTGCTTACATCTTGAGTGATTCCGAAAATACTCCGGAATTGATTTTGATTGCAACTGGTTCGGAAGTAGCGCTAGCGATTGAAGGTCAGAAAATGTTGCTGCAACAAGGAATTGCTACCCGTGTGGTTAGCGCGCCTTCGCTGGAATGGTTTGCCGAACAGCCTAGGAGTTATCGTGATTCAGTATTGCCGCCGAAAATTCGAGCTCGAGTAAGTATTGAAGCCGGTATTTCCCTCGGTTGGCGCGAACTCATTGGAGACTGTGGCGAAAGCGTTTCGCTAGAACACTTTGGCGCATCAGCTTCCGCGGGAACGCTATTTAAGGAATTTGGCTTTACTCCAGCCGCAATTGTTGATGCCGCACATCGAACTCTCAAGAGCGTGAAGAATAGTTAAATGTCGTCGCATTTAGCTGCCGTAGTTTCTAGCGGAACTTCTATTTGGCTAGATGATCTATCGAGAGAACGACTAGTTGAATCTGCCACCCCTAATTCACTTAGCTTTTTGATAAAAAATGAATTTGTTACTGGCGTAACTACAAATCCAATTATATTTTCGCAAGCAATAAGTAAATCAGACCTTTACGCTGGAGAAATAAAGGCTCTAGCAAAAAGTGGTGCTGATTCAGAAACAATCATTACCAAACTCACCACGGATGATGTTCGTGATGCATGTGATTTGTTCACCGAAATTCATAATAAAAGTAATGGGATAGATGGCCGAGTCAGCATTGAGGTTGATCCAAGGTTGGCCCGCGATACCAAAAATACTATTTCACAAGGTAAAGAACTTTGGAAACTCGTGAATCGCCCAAATCTATTAATTAAAGTTCCAGCAACAGTCGAAGGGTTGCCAGCTATTACTGCGCTAATTGCTGATGGAATTAGCGTCAATGTAACCATTATCTTTTCGGTGGAACGCTATCAGGAAGTGCTAAACGCATTTATGGATGGTCTAGAAGAACGGTTAGCTAATGGTAAGCCAGTGAACGAAATCCATTCAGTTGCTTCATTCTTTATAAGTCGTGTTGATTCTGAAGTAGATTCTCATTTAAAAGCACTATCAGAACCTAACGCTGCTTCGCTTTTAGGTAAGGCAGCGATTGCCAATGCAAGGTTGGCCTACCAAGAATTTATAACGGTAAGAGCAAGTGCCAGATGGCAACTTCTATCGAAGAACGGTGCACATATCCAACGACCACTTTGGGCTTCCACTGGAGTCAAAGATAAGGCTTACGATGACACTCGATATGTCATTGAACTTATTGGGCCAGATACTGTAAACACCATGCCGCAAGGAACTCTCGATGCAGTGAAAGATCATGGCGTTTCACGAGGAGATGCCTTAACTCCTAATATTAAAAACGCGGTAGCTGATTTGGCTGCTTTAAAAGCAGTCGGAATTTCTATGGTAGAAGTTGCAATTAAATTAGAGCGAGAGGGTATAGATAAATTCGTTGCTCCTTGGATTGAACTTATTGAAACTGTTAAGAAAGTTGCTTCCAATTGAGTAGAGCCATTGGTATCACCGTTTCTGGCGCACTGTTATCGCAAATTGATAAAGCTTCTCCACTCTTCGCTCAACTTCTTTCGGCTTCTGCAAAACTAGCAAAAAAAGATGTAAATCTTTGGGGCCAAGCTGCGGCAACTGAAGCTAGAGTTCGGCTGAATTGGTTAAATTTGCCGATTTCATCGCGAGATCTATTGCCACAACTTGATGCGTTAACCGCTTGGGCTCGGGAGAAGAAACTAACCAAGGTACTGATTTGCGGCATGGGTGGATCTTCACTTGCTCCAGAAGTAATTGCTAAAACTTTTCAAAAAGAATTAATTGTCGTTGACACAACAGATCCGGAACAAATTGCAAATGTGCTTAAAACTGAGCTGAAGGAAACGATAGTTGTTGTTGGTTCTAAATCCGGATCCACCATTGAAACGGCTTCACTGTTCGCTCTCTTTAAATCAAGATTTGAAGGAGCAAAATTAGATCCGTTGGACCATCTAGTAATAGTTACCGATCCTGGTTCACCACTTGATCTCTCCGCTCGCGCAGCAGGCTTCCGGGTTATAAATGCAGATCCAAATGTAGGCGGTCGATTTAGCGCACTTTCCGCTTTCGGTTTAGTCCCCGCCGCATTAATCGGCGTAGATGTATCTGTACTAATTGATGATGCGCTAGAAGCTCAAGCGGAATTTCTCAACTCTGATTCACCTGCAATTAAAATTGCTTACTTGCTAACTCAACCAGATTTTGCATTCACTGCATTTTCAGATCAAGGCAGTGCAGTCCCTGGCTTAAGTGATTGGATTGAACAACTAGTCGCGGAGTCAACTGGTAAAGATCAAAAAGGCATTCTGCCGATAGTAATTACTAATCCAAATTCTGCCATCGGTGGCAAACATCCGTTGATTACTTTTGATGGAACCGGTGAACTTTCGGTAGTTGGTTCCATCGGAGCACACTTCATATTCTGGGAATGGGTCACGGCGCTTCTCTGTGTAGCGCTAAAAGTTGATGCATTCAACCAGCCAAATGTGACTGAAGCCAAAAGCCAAACTAGCACGCTCTTAACTCGATGGGCAGATGCTGGACCACAATCATCAGCTCCTACTTTATCCGATGACAATATTGACATTTATTCTGAAAAAACTTTTTCGACTATTTCGCAATATTTAATTGATGCAATTTCAGAACGCGGCTACATCGCAATTATGGCTTATTTAAATAGAATCGCAGATTATGAAGTATCTGCGATTCGAGAACTACTTGCAAAAAAATCGAATACTCCAACTACTTTTGGATGGGGACCTAGATTTCTCCACTCCACTGGACAATTTCACAAAGGCGGACCGCAAGTTGGATCATTTATACAAATCACGGGTGAGAGCAGGAGCGATATAGAAATTCCTGATCAAAGTTTTGGATTTCAAACTTTGATAATGGCGCAAGCGCTCGGTGATGGTGAAGCGTTACAGAAACGAAAATTCCCGCTCCTTCGAATTCACTTGCGTGAACGAAAGAACGGGATTTCCCAATTACTTGCGATTGTTAATTCGCTTTAACGAGCTCGTCTACGCTCGCCGGTTCGACTCTTTGGCTTTCCAGCAGCGCCGCGATCAGTTCCATATTTTCTTGGGCCAGAGTTACTACGGCCGCCTTCACTTCGTGGTGTTGTACTTCTAGAAGATGAACTTCTAGGAGATTCGCTGCGAGTATTTTCACCGCGGGATTCGCTCCGTGCGTTTGAAGTTCGACGCGCTTTTGACGGACGATTTCGCCTTGGAAAATTTGGTTGTACCGAATCACTTTTTGTAACTGTTGTTACGATCGGTACACCGCTTGGTTGACGTGATCCAGTGATCTTGATTAGTTCACTGTCACCTGGAAGAACTGAAGTTGTGGTTGGACGGATGCCCGCCTTCTCCGTTATGCGTTTCAATTCGCCGCGTTGCGACATAGTTACCAATGAAACAACTGTTCCTTTTTCGCCAGCGCGAGCTGTACGACCGGCACGGTGTAAATAATCTTTGTGATCAGCAGGTGCATCAACATGTACTACCAAGCTGACATCATCAACGTGGATACCTCGAGCGGCAACATCAGTTGCTACCAAAGCCAAAGTTTTTCCATTTTTGAAATGCTCAAGCGTTCGAGTTCGCACCGCTTGTGTTTTTCCACCATGAAGTGCCCCAACTTTTACGCCTGCACGTAATAATTTTTCGGTTAACTTATCAGCACCGCGTTTGGTTCGAACAAAGAAAATTGTTCGGCCATCTCGAGCCGCAATCTGTGAAGTTATTTCATCTTTGTGATTTGCTTCATGTACCAATACGTGGTGACTCATTTTGGTCACAGATGCTGTTTCATTCTGTACCGAGTGAGTTGCGGGATCTTTAAGGTATTTTTTAACTAACGAATCAACGTCACGATCTAGAGTCGCACTGAACAACATTCGTTGTCCATCAGCTTTAGTCTTATTGAGTATTTCTCGCACTGAAGGCAAGAAGCCCATATCAGCCATCTGGTCGGCTTCATCTAGAACTGTGATTTCAACATCGGAAAGAATTACATCTTTCCGTTCCATTAAATCCATTAATCGACCAGGAGTTGCGACGACTATTGCTACCCCGCGACGAAGCGCTTGTTGCTGTTTATGATATGAAAGGCCACCGGCAACAACTTGTGCATTTAATCCGACAACTGGTGCTAAATCTCCGATTACATCGGTAATTTGCATTGCTAGTTCGCGCGTTGGCGACAGAATTAAAGCTAAAGGTTTATTTGCTAGAGCTTTACGGTCAGCTAGGCGGGTTAGAAGCGCAAGACCGAAAGCAAGCGTTTTTCCAGATCCGGTCTGTCCGCGACCTAAAATATCGCGCCCAGAGATTGCATCGGGTAACGATGCGGATTGAATTGGAAACGGTGCCGTTATACCGTTTTGAGTAAGAGTACGTACGAGCGCAGCGCTAACGCCCAAATTTTGAAATGACATGTAAACACCAATCGAGACAACAAGCGCGTCTCGTAAAGATTGGTAGCTAAGACTCGCAAGAGAGCGTATGTGACGCTCGTATGAATAAAACTACACCGCGAATGCGATGCAGGTGAAGTCTACCCTACTTTATTCCTCGTCATCACCACGTAGATTGCGGAGCGCATCTTCCAGAATTTTCTGCGCTTCAGCTTCAGTTCTACGTTCTTTTACATATGCGAGATGAGTTTTATAAGGCGTATTTACTACTGGACTCGGCGGCTTGCTCTTATCCCGTCCTGCTGGAAATCCACAACGAGGACAATCCCATTCTTCTGGAATTACAACTGTGCCATCTTCAGCAAAGGAGGGTTTGGTTTCATGACCATTTAAACACCAATATGAAACTCGAAAACGTGCAATTGCCTCGCCGCGTTCGGCTTCTCCCATTGGACCCGCACCAACTCTAGATCCACGTATTGCGCTACCACCGGCCATGATTTCCCTTTCTTACAGTTAAGAAATTAATTCTTTAATAACAAACTAAGTGCAACAACGCTTGCAAACCAAAGTCCGCCAACAACGATCGTGATTCGATCAAGGTTTCGCTCGACAACGGAAGAACCACCATAAGCGGAAGAAACTCCGCCACCAAATAAATCCGAGAGACCCGAACCTTTACCTTTATGTAAAAGTACAAGCAGAATCATCAAAACGCTTGTAATTATCAAAAGGAGCGAGAGCGCTAACTTCACTGGATTTCCCCTAACAAGTTTAAGATTGCAGAACTTTCATCGCTGTAACGGACATTTCCAAGGCGTAAGGATACCGCGCTATAGCACTCGATGAAACTTCGAAATGCGGGCGAATTCTTCTGGATCGAGGCTTGCGCCGCCTACTAATACGCCATCCACGTCTGGTTGTTTCATAATATCGACGATATTTGCAGATTTCACCGAACCGCCGTAAAGAATCTTAGCGTTCTCGGAAATTTCATCGCTACCGAATTTCTTAAGGTCTTCTCTAATTGCGCTACAAACTTCTTGTGCATCTTCTGGAGTTGCGGTTTTTCCAGTGCCGATCGCCCAGATTGGCTCATATGCAAAAACTATCTTCTTCAAATCAGGTTTATGGAAACCGCGTAAGCCGGTTCTGATCTGGTTAAGCACATGTTGTACATGCGTGCCTTCTTCGCGAATTGGCAGCTCTTCGCCTATGCAGAAAATTGGCGTTAATTCATTAGCTAACGCTGCTTTCACTTTCTTATTAAGAAGTTCATCACCTTCTTTGTGAACTGCGCGACGTTCGGAGTGGCCCACCAAAACATAGGTACAACCCAATTTTTTGAGCATGGACCCCGAGATATCCCCAGTAAATGCGCCAGATGAATCTGGCGAGAGGTCTTGCGCTCCATAAGTTAATTTTAAGCGGTCGCCATCAACCAAGGTTTGGATCGATCGAATATCTGTAAACGGTGGAATTATCGTAATATCTGCTGCATCATAATCTTTATCATCGATTGAGTAAGCTAATTTTTGGGTCACCGCAATTGCCTCTAAGTGGTTGAGATTCATCTTCCAGTTACCAGCAATTAACGGCTTACGCACTATTCACTCCTCTTAGTTCTATGTTAATAATTTAAGATTGCAATGCTATTAAACCTGGCAACTCTTTACCCTCAAGATATTCGAGAGCAGCGCCGCCACCGGTCGAAATATAACCGAATTGTGAATCAGTAAACCCAAGGGCGCGCACTGCAGCAGCAGAATCTCCCCCACCTACAACAGCTAAACCTTGAACCTCGGTAAGCGCCGCTGCAATAGCTTTGGTTCCAGCAGAGAAGTTTGAAAATTCAAAAACACCCATCGGGCCATTCCAAAAAACGGTATGACACTTCTTAATTGCTTCTGCAAATTTCATTGCTGAAACTGGACCAATATCCAACCCTATTTGATCCGCTGGGATTGCATCCGCGGAAACAACTGTCGGTAATTCGTTTGCAAAAGCTGGGGCAACCACAATATCTGTGGGCAATAAAATTTCTACACCTAGCGCGTCCGCGCGAATTAATAAATCTTTCACAGTTGGAATAGATTCAATTTCTACCAGTGACTTTCCGATCTCTTTCCCTTGCGCCGCTAGAAAAGTAAATAGCATTCCACCACCGATTGCCAAAACATTGACTTTCTCTAATAAATTCGCGATAACGCCGATTTTGTCCGAAACTTTTGCGCCACCAAGAACTACACAGTAAGGGCGATCTGGTTGATGGGTAAGTTTTTGCAGTACATCTACTTCAGCGGAGATTAAAAACCCGGCGGCGTGCGGTAATAACTTTGCAGTTTCAAAAACTGATGCGTGCTTTCTATGTACGGCACCAAAACCATCACCCACATATAAATCTGCATAACTAGCTAGTTTCCTAGCTAGCGCAGAACGTTCGCTCTCGTCTTTACTGGTTTCAGCCGCTTCAAAACGAATGTTCTCAAGTAAAACTACGCCACCAGTTTTTAACGCAGCAACAGCTCTTGTGGCAGATTCACCAATTACATCTGTTGCAAATACAACTTCTTCATTTAAAAGTTCGGAAAGCTTTATTGCAATTGGTGCTAACGATAATTCCGGTTTTCGTTCTCCTTTTGGGCGTCCAAGATGAGCGCAAATTACTAGCGAAGCGCCACTATTAAGTAGTGCACTAATCGTTGGAAGCGAAGCTCGAATTCTGCCATCATCTGTAATTACGCCATCTTTTAGCGGAACATTCAAATCACAGCGCAGAAATACTCGCTTCCCTTTTACATCAAGAGAGGCGAGGTTCGGGATAGACATTAGAGCGATTTACCTACATAGCCGATTAGATCAACTAATCGATTTGAGTAACCCCATTCATTGTCATACCAACCAGCAACTTTTACAGTTGTGCCGTTTGCCTTAGTGATTCCAGCATCAAAAATACATGAGTGCGGATCGGTAACAATGTCAGAAGAAACAATTGGATCCTCGGTGTACAGCAAGATGCCCTTTAAAGTGGTTTCAGAAGCAGTTTTTATAGCAGCATTGATTTCTGCCACAGTTACTTCGCGGGAAAGCTCTAAAGTTAAATCTGTTATTGATCCTGTTGGGACTGGAACGCGAAGTGCATAACCATCTAACTTTCCCTTTAACTCTGGTAGAACTAGCGAAATAGCCTTTGCAGCACCTGTCGAAGTTGGGATGATATTTGTTGCTGCGGCCCGCGTTCTACGTAGGTCTTTATGTGGGAAATCCAAAATTACTTGGTCGTTTGTATAAGCATGCACCGTAGTCATGAAACCACGCACAATCCCGAAGTTATCGTTAATAACTTTAGCCATCGGAGCCAAACAGTTAGTCGTACAAGAAGCATTTGAAATAACGTGATGTTTAGCAGGGTCATATTGCGTGTGATTCACGCCCATCACAACGGTAATGTCTTCGTCAGTTGCCGGCGCTGAGATAATTACTTTCTTCGCTCCTGCAGTTATATGTTTCTTAGCATCCGCAGCTTTCGTGAAATGGCCAGTCGATTCGAGAACTACTTCAGCCCCTACTGCAGCCCAAGGAAGTAGCGCTGGATCACGTTCTGCAAAAATTTTCATTGTCTTGCCACCGACAGTGATGGTGTCATCAGTAAAAGTCACTGGAAGTCCAAGGCGACCTAGAATTGAGTCATATTTCAAGAGGTGGGCCAAAGTTGCATTATCGGTCAGATCATTTATTCCAACAATTTCAATATTTGAATTTGGGGCGAGCGCTGCTCTGAAGAAATTTCTGCCGATCCGACCGAATCCATTGATTCCTACTTTTACCACGATGACTCCACTTCCTAAGTTCCCACAAGTTCTAAAAGATTTGTCGGCTAAAGATATTTTAATGCCACGACTTTGTGGTTCTAGCCAATCTTAACAGTCGAAGAACTTCGAGTTATCCCAATAGATCAGGCGATAACCCTGCTTCGGTGTCCGGTATACCCAAATCTTGGGCTCGTTTATCAGCCATCGCTAAGAGTCTTCGAATTCGACCTGCAATTGCATCTTTAGTCATCGGTGGCGATGCAAGTGATCCAAGTTCTTCCAAGCTCGCTTGGCCATGTTGAATTCGAAGCTCGCCAGCTTCACGCAAATGATCCGGAATGTCGGCGCTCAAAATTTCCATTGCGCGTTGTACCCGTGCTGAAGCAGCTACGGCCGCTCTTGCCGATCTACGTAAATTTGCATCATCAAAATTAGCCAATCGATTAGCGGTCGCACGAACTTCGCGACGCATTCTCCGCTCTTCCCAAGCCAACACGCTTTCATGTGCGCCTAGTCGAGTTAGTAATACTCCAATTGCATCGCCATCTCTAATTACAACGCGATCTACCCCGCGTACCTCACGTGCTTTAGCAACAATACCAAGTCGACGTGCAGAACCAACTAGCGCAAGCGCCGCTTCTGGACCAGGGCAAGTAATCTCAAGCGCTGAGGAACGACCAGGTTCGGTCAATGAACCATGCGCCAAGAACGCACCGCGCCAAGCAGCTTCAGCATCGCATAACGCAGCCGATACAACCTGTGGTGGCAAACCTCTTACTGGACGGCCGTTGCTATCTACTAAACCGGTCTGTCGAGCCAACGCATCACCATCTTTAATAACACGAACTACGTATCTGCTTCCTTTACGTAAGCCACCAGCGCTAATAACCGCTAAATCACTTTCGTGGCCATATATGTCGGCAATATCTTTACGCAATCTACGAGCGCTCTGCGCAGTATCAAGTTCTACTTCCACCATGATTTTTCCAGAAGTTAAATGTAATCCACCAGCAAATCTTAAAATTGATGAGACCTCTGCTTTACGGCAGCAAGGTTTGGTAATCGAGAGTCGACTTAGCTCATCTTTTACCGATGCTGTCATTGCCATGTAATAACTCCTTTAGTCCTGCCCGTATCCAAGCATCTATAGCGAGAAAATGTGGCTGATTACGGGACCCAATTTTTCAGGATCATGATGCACACTGCCACCAGATGCGATATCCGCCACAACTAATTCGCCCCCGATATCGCTGACAGCTTCTTCCATGGCCCCTTTATCTAATGAAACCGATGTATCCGCAAGTGCAATATCACAGTGAAATTCTGGGGCAAATTTCTGCAATATCGACAAATGTTCCGCAGGTGAACTTCCGGCAAACTCATCACCGCGCATTGATGGAGCTGCATCCAAATTCAATATCACTAATTTTTTCGCTTTTGATTTTATGATCGCATCAATTTGTTGCTTAATTAAGAAATGTGGTAAAACGCTAGAAAACCAAGACCCTGGACCGAAAGTTATCCAATCGGCATCGGCAATAGCTGCCAATCCCGCTGGCGTTGATGATGCATCCTCTGGGATCAAACGCAAAGATTCTAATTTACCTTTGGCGACAGCCACTTCTTTCTGCCCTCTAATAATCGTTCTACCTACCGATGATTGAAATGTTCCTTCAATATCTAGCGGCTCAATCGCCATAGGTAATACCCGTCCCACAACTTTCAATAGCGAGGCCACACGATCTAAACCTTGTACCGGATCGCTATCTTTATCCCAAAGAGCAGCCAGAAGTAAGTTTCCAACTGCATGCCCATGCATCGCCCCAGTGGATGTAAACCGATACTGCATTATCTCGGCCCAACTTCTACCCCACTCATCATCTGCACATAACGCTGCCAACGCCATTCTTAAATCTCCTGGTGGCAAAGTATTAAATTCTTCGCGCAACCTTCCGCTTGATCCACCATTATCAGCAACGGTAACAATTGCAGTTAATTGCGCAGTAATCCGACGAAGCGAAGTCAACGTTGCGGCAAGCCCATGGCCGCCACCTAAAGCCACAACTTTCAAATCTGGATTTAGCAACACGGCTACCGTTCACGTCCCAAGTCTCGATGAATTGCTTGTGTTGAAATTTCTTGGCTCCTCGGTAAGTTAACCTTTTGCAATCTGCGATCTAATTCATCTGCAATCGCAACACTTCGATGCTTACCACCAGTGCATCCCACAGCCAGTGTAATAAATTTCTTACCTTCGCGAATATATCCATCCGCGATGGTTTCAAATAGCGCGATATAACGATCCAGGAACTCACTTACATTCTCTGCTGCCAAAACTTTCTCACGAACTGGCGCATCAGTTCCGTTCAATGGTCGCAACTCTGGGATCCAATGAGGATTCGGGATAAAGCGACAATCCATAACTAAATCAGCATCAACTGGAATTCCGTATTTATATCCAAATGAAAGCACATTAACTTTTAAATCAGCGCTCCCCTCCTTATGGAAAAGCTCTTCCGTCTTCTTCTCCAATTGGTGAATATTCAAATCAGTACTATCAATAATTAAATCTGCACCAGATCTCAACTCCCGTAATTTTGCGCGCTCTTTTGCGATCCCATCAACAATTCGATCATTTCCTTGAAGTGGATGCGGGCGACGTGTCGATTCGAACCTTCGCACTAAAACATCATCAGAGGCATCAACAAATAGAATTCGACGCGATATCCCTTTTTCAACTAATTCTGCTAACGATCTATTTAGATCATCGAAAAATTCTCGGCCACGGACATCAACAACTACCGCAATAGATTCAACAGTCTTCTCGGTTAAATCAAAAAGGTTAGCCAAGAGCGATGGGGGCAAATTATCAATGACATACCAACCCGCATCTTCCATGGCGTGCGCAATGGTTGAACGACCAGCTCCACTCATGCCGGTAATAACTACCAACTCGCGATTCATCGAGATCCCCTCATGTCCAATATCTTGCTATACCTGTCAAGCATCCTAAGTAATTTCACCGGTACTGGTATTTACATTCTCGGGCGCGCTTTGTTGAGCCAAGAAATCCACAATTATTTTGGCAATCTTCTCTCCGATTCCAGGTATTTGAGAAATTTGCGATTCATCGGCTTTGCGAATAGCTGATACTGATCCGAAGTGTTCAAGCAACGCAGAAATTCGCGTAGTACCTAGAGTTGGAATTTCATCCAATAAAGATTCGAGCATCAATTTAGAACGCTTAGATCTATGGAATGTGATTGCAAATCTATGTGCTTCATCACGAATTCGTTGAAAGAGATAGAGCGCCTCACTATGTCGCGGAAACATAACTGGGGTTTTCACTTCCGGAAGCCAAACTTCCTCAAGCCTTTTTGCTAAACCACAGAGCGCAATGTCTGTAATTCCTAATTCCGATAGCGCTCTTGCGGCTGCATTAACTTGGCCCACTCCGCCATCAACAATTATTAGCTGAGGTGGGTATGCAAACTTTGGTCGATTAGCACCGCTCATCTCTAATTCAGTTAAATCAAGATCTTTTTCAGCGAGATATCTCTTGAATCTTCTTGTAATGACGTGATGCATAGCGCGGGTGTCATCAAATCCAGCCTCATCATCGATTGAGAAACGGCGATACTCACTCTTTTTAGATTGACCATCTTCAAATACCACCATTGAAGCCACTACCGAAGTTCCTTGAATATTTGAAATATCAAAACATTCGATACGGAGTGGGAGCTCTGCTAGATCTAATGCGGTCGCGATCTCCTCCAGTGCTCGGCCAGAAACGCCAGCATCGTTTGCGCGCTTGCTTAAAAATTGAATTAGCGCTTGATTGGCATTGCGCTTAACAGTTTGAAGTAATTCAAATTTCTCACCGCGTTGTGGCACTTTAACTTCCACCAAACTCCCATGTTTCTGTGAAAGCCATTCAATAACACCGGCTTCGGAAGTAATTGGCTGATTAATTAGAATCTCACGCGGAACCTCAAAATCGTGATAGATCTTAGGTAGCGCAGCATCCATTACGGAATCACCTTCTGGAACTTCTTGTAAATCAACGACCCAAGAACGCGAACCGGTGATTCGACCGTGGCGCACGATAAATATTGAGAATGCGGCGTGCGTTATATCTTCGTGCATTGCAATGAAATCTGCAGTAATTTCTTCGGAGAGCGCTGCATCAGTTGATTCTTGCGCCTTTGTCAGCGCTTGCAGTTGGTCGCGAAGCTTGGCAGCTTTTTCGAATTGTTCCGCTGCTGAAGCAGTAAGCATTTCATCGGTTAACTTCTCAGTCACGCTCTCTGGATTTGAATCTAAAAATTTAATTAGGTTCTTGGCAATTTCGTGATGCTCTTCCGGCGTCACCCACCCAACGCATGGGGCTGCACACTTTCCAATATCGCCAAGTAAACATTGTCGATTTGATTTCTGGGCTCGTAGAAAATTGCTTTCCGTGCAGGAACGAACTGGGAATAGTTTCAATAGAACTTCATAGGTACTGCGAAGTGCCCAAGCATGCGCGAATGGACCAATATGTTTAACACCTTTTTGCTTCTGTGACCGCGTTATGTAAATTCTTGGAAATTCATCTTTAATCGAAACCGCCAAGAACGGATAAGACTTATCATCTTTGAATTGCACATTGAAATGCGGGTTCTCTTCTTTAATCCAGCTGAACTCGAGTTGGAGCGCTTCTACTTCAGTATTTACTAACGTCCAATCAACTCGGACTGCAGCATTAACCATTTTTCTAGTTTTTTCGGCGAGATTATTTTGAAAATAAGAGTTGAGTCGCGATTTTAGTGAGATTGCTTTACCGACATAAATAACTACATCTTTCTCGTTGAAAAATCGGTATACGCCGGGCGAATCTGGAATATCTTTAGGCCGATAACTTTGTGGGTCAGCCATAGCTACTTCTTTAAAATCTCCGCTAAATATTTGCCGGTATAACTCGCTTTGTTTTTCGCGACTGCCTCAGGAGTTCCCTCCGCAATGATGGTGCCGCCTTTATTGCCACCTTCTGGACCCATATCTATAACCCAGTCTGCGGATTTAATAACATCGAGATTATGCTCAATCACAATTACAGTGTTGCCAGTATCTACTAGCCTTTGTAAAACATGCAAAAGTTTATTGACATCTTCAAAATGTAAACCTGTCGTAGGTTCGTCTAGAACGTAAATAGTTCGACCAGTAGAACGGCGTTGCAATTCGGTTGATAATTTGACGCGTTGGGCTTCGCCACCTGAGAGAGTTGGTGCTGATTGGCCAAGTCGTACATAACCAAGCCCAACGTCCATCATAGTTTTCAAATAGCGATAAATTGCTGGGATTGATTCAAAGAATGTAACTGCAGCTTCGATCGACATATCAAGAATTTCAGCGATCGTTTTACCTTTGTAATGTACTTCTAAAGTTTCTCGGTTATACCGCGCACCATGGCAAATTTCACACGGCACATAGACGTCGGGCAAGAAATTCATTTCAATAGTGATAGTGCCATCGCCAGAACAATTTTCACACCGTCCACCTTTAACGTTGAACGAGAATCGCCCTTGTTGGTAGCCACGAACTTTTGCTTCAGTTGTCTCAGCAAATAGCGCGCGAACTTTGTCGAATACGCCAGTGTAGGTAGCTGGGTTAGATCTTGGAGTTCTACCAATTGGAGATTGATCAACGTGCACAACTTTATCAAGAAGGTCTATGCCAGTAATGGTCCGATGTCGACCAGGAACTTGGCGAGCACCATTTAATTTGTTAGCTAATACCGTGTACAGAATGTCATTTACTAAAGTTGATTTACCAGAACCGCTTACGCCAGTAACAGCGACGAAAGTGCCAAGCGGAAATGAAACCGTAATATTCTTTAAATTATTTTCGTGCGCTTCCTTCACAACTACCGATTTCTTTGGATCTATTAGGCGGCGCTTCTTAGGTATCTCAATTTTGCGCTTACCCGAGATATACGCGCCAGTGATGGAAGTTTTTGAGTTAATTAAATCTTCGTAACTTCCGGAAACGACAATCTCGCCGCCGTGTTCACCGGCGCCGGGGCCGATATCAACAATCCAATCTGCGGTACGGATTGTGTCCTCATCGTGTTCTACAACAATTAAAGTGTTTCCGATATCACGAAGATGGGTAAGTGTTTCAATTAAACGACGGTTATCGCGTTGATGTAACCCGATGCTAGGTTCATCTAAAACATAAAGCACGCCAGTTAATCCGGAACCAATCTGAGTAGCCAACCTGATCCGTTGAGCTTCACCGCCAGAGAGCGTTGCGGCTGGGCGATCTAGCGATAAATAATCGAGACCAACATCTAAAAGAAAACCAAGACGGGAGTGCACTTCTTTAAGTACGCGTTCGGCAATCTGCTTTTCGCGCGCGGTAAGTTTCAGCGATTTCAAAAATTTGGCGCAATCTTCTATGGAGAGTTCACAAATTTGGGCGATCGACTTCTCGCCTAATTTAACTGCAAGAACTTCTGGTTTTAATCGAGTTCCATTACATACTGGGCACGGCGTTTGCCGCATATAAGACTCATACTTTTCCCGACTGTAATCACTATCGGTTTCACCATGTTTGCGTTGGATAAATGAAACCACGCCTTCAAAGCCAGTAGAGTAATTTCTTACCCTGCCATAACGGTTCTTGTACTTAACATGTACTTCATATTCGTACCCATTCAAAATCGCGGTCTTAGCTTTTTCAGATAATTTCTTCCACGGCGCATCCATGGAAAATTTCACATCGCCTGCTAGCGCTTCCAAAAGCCGCAAGAAATATTCGGAAGTTTGCCGAGATGCCCATGGTGCGATGGCGCCTTCATTAATAGAAATTGAATCATCTGGAATTACTAATTCTTGATCAACTTCCAGCTTGGTGCCAATACCAGTACATTCCGGGCAAGCGCCAAAAGGCGAATTGAATGAGAAGGATCGTGGCTCCATCTCTTCAAAGGATAGTGAACAATCATGGCAAGCTAATTTTTCACTAAAGGTGCGTTCTTTATCTTTACCTTTGCCGTCAACAAAATCCAGGGTTACTAAACCTTGGGCTAACCGAAGCGCAGTTTCTATGGAATCCGTTAAGCGGCTCTTTGAATCAGCTTTCGCAGTTAATCGATCAATCACAACTTCAATAGTGTGCTTCTCTTGCTTTTTTAATTTAGGTGGCTCAGTAAGTTGAATTACAGCGCCATCTACTCGTGCCCTGGAATAACCTTGCGCAACTAAATCTTTAAATAAGTCAACAAATTCACCTTTGCGCGCCCGAATCATTGGTGCTAGAACTTGGAATTTTGTTTCAGGAGGTAATTCTAATATTTGATCAACTATATTCTGTGGCGTTTGTTTCGCTATTGCTTTGCCACAACTTGGGCAATGTGGACGGCCAGCTCGCGCAAATAGTAAACGTAAGTAATCATAAACTTCAGTAATAGTTCCAACAGTGGATCTTGGGTTTCGATTGGTTGATTTCTGGTCAATTGATACTGCTGGCGATAATCCTTCAATAAAATCGACATCTGGTTTATCCATCTGGCCAAGAAATTGCCTCGCATATGCTGAAAGCGATTCTACATAACGTCGTTGGCCTTCTGCGAAAATAGTGTCAAAAGCTAAACTTGATTTTCCAGAACCGGATAAACCTGTGAAAACTATCATCGAATTTCTAGGTAGATCTAGCGAAACATTCTTTAAATTATGCTCGCGGGCACCGCGAATAATTAAACGATCGTGCAATTATTTCACCCCCGCGTCATCCATGCTTCGAAGTTCCTTCTTCAAATCACCAATCTCATCACGCAATCTAGCGGCTAATTCAAAATGAAGTTGGCTAGCGGAATTACGCATCTGTTCAGTGAGCGATTCTATGAGGTTCATCAGCTCCTGTTTAGGCAACGGCACTAAGTGTTTTACATAAACACCAGCCCCACCGCTCGACGATTTTTTGCCAGCCGCTAGAAGTTGATCGGTATCGTCACTTTCTTTTGCAATTAAATCGGTAATATCTGCGATTCGTTTTCTAAGGGGTTGTGGATCAACACCACGCTCTTTGTTATATAAAACTTGTTTCTCACGGCGGCGGTTAGTTTCATCAATAGCGCGTTTCATAGAATCCGTTAAATTATCGGCGTACATATGGACTTCACCCGAAACGTTTCGAGCGGCTCGACCAATTGTTTGGATTAACGAAGTTGTGGAGCGCAAGAATCCTTCTTTATCGGCATCTAAAATCGCAACTAATGAGACTTCTGGTAAATCCAAACCTTCGCGTAATAGGTTGATACCGATTAAAACATCGTACTCACCCAGCCTAAGTTCGCGGAGCAATTCAACCCGGCGCAAAGTATCTACCTCTGAATGCAGATACCTAACTCGCACGTTGGCTTCTGTGAAGTAATCCGTTAAATCCTCAGACATTTTCTTAGTTAAAGTAGTTACGAGAACTCGCTCATTTTTTTCAGCACGAATTCTGATTTCATTTAACAAATCATCAATCTGTCCTTTGATCGGTTTGATGATAATTTGCGGATCCACCAACCCAGTAGGTCGGATTACTTGTTCTACGAATTCGCCACCAGTTTTTGCTAATT